>Ga0256404_1000045_pt1 | contig 255290 bp, 201 predicted proteins | sample RumenRJG_01DNA_FD_185990 | JGI IMG/M metagenome (GOLD analysis project Ga0256404, IMG submission 185990) | Bovine rumen microbial communities from Lethbridge, Alberta, Canada - RJG_01 | ecosystem: Host-associated > Mammals > Digestive system > Stomach > Rumen | place: Canada: Alberta...
TTCTTATGACAAATATATGCAAAAAAAACAATACTCCCATCCACCTACAATAATTTTCTTCCACAAATACACAAATTTTAGCACTTTTTTTGCCAAATTGAGGGTAGTTTAAGAAAAAATGTATAACTTTGCAGACGACCAAGCCAGTTTCAAGCTGTCAGAAGCCATCTGATCGAGTTTACTCGTTTGCTACCGAAAGGGACGCAAGAATGGCTGATGACGATGAGGGCAGGGCGGGTCAAAACAAACATCGATGGAATCCAGAGGCTGAGAACACCGTTTGTAAGGGCAGTCGAAGGGAAAGGACGTTTTCTGAACGTTACCTGTCTGTACATTCAAACTTCGCAAACTTGAATCTTCCTACAGCGGTAATGCAACGAAGCGTTCGCGTGGGTGTATTATATCCCGGCTATTCGTTGCTATCATTGTATTTGGGTGGTTACGTCTGTGCCGAATTATATAATATCGCTCGGCGTGGGCTGGCTTGCGTTGCTTATCCTTAGGAAGAGGCAATGCGAAGGCCTGAATGTAGGGATAGGCGCGGAGGAACAAACTCCCACGTCTTTTTATTTCCAACTATAACATTATTATTAACGCTGAATTTGGGAGTTCATAGGCATCTTTAAACTTCTAACGTTATGAAGAAGAATGTAAAGAATGAAGAACTCCAGTCGCGAAGGGAATTCTTCAAAAGTGCCGCAAAAGGTGCTTTGCCTATTTTGGCATTTACTGTTCTCGGACCATCTTTCTTGTCATCATGTAAAAAGGATGATAAAACAAGTAGCAGTGGTTGCGGGAGAAGTTGTAGCGGCAGTTGTGATGATGGCTGCACCAATAACTGTGACGACCTTTGTGGTGGTGACTGCTGGGCTTATTGCGAGTCTAAGTACAAGAGTTAAGGTTTTGGAGGGTGCACCAAATGGTACATCCTCCAAAAACACCAAATTCACTGCATATGAGTGATAATCTAATAGCAAGAAGATAGTTCTGAAAAAGAACGGGATTAAGGTTGCTACCAATCCTTTCTTTGTATTCTTTATCACCATTACTGGCGTCTTGTGAAAAAGAAGAGAACGAAATAGATTGCCGTAACGCTTGTGTCTCGACTTGTTCAAAATCTTGTGATGGATCTTGTGAAGGTCTTTGCGCTGAAGGATGCTATAGTATATGTAGTATGAATAGCAAGTAAATATTCTAAAAATATCCAATAATAATGAGAAAAACGATAACATTTATAGTTACAAAAGACTGTCAATTAGCTTGTAAATATTGCTACCTTGTTGGAAAGAACAATAAGGAGAAAATGTCGTGGGACGTTGCCAAAAAGGCTATAGATTATATTTTAAGCCATGAGAATGATTTCCAAGATGAGGGCATTATTTGGGATTTCATTGGTGGTGAACCATTCTTAGAAATAGATTTGATTGACAAAATTTGTGACTATCTAAAGGAGCAGATGTTTATTTGTAATCATCACTGGTTTAACGATTACATGTTCTCTTTCACTACGAATGGGCTGAATTACCATAGCGATAAACTACAGAAATTTATTGCCAAGAACAAAGATCATCTGAGTATAACTATTACAATTGACGGAACAGAAAGGAAACACGATATCAATCGTATATATAAAGGTAGTGGAAAGGGCTCGTATAAAGACGTTTTAAAAAACATTCCGCTTTGGCTCGCACAGTTTCCAAAAGCTAGCACAAAAATAACAGTCAGTAGTGAAGATATACCATATATAAAAGAAAGTGTAATGCATGTATATGGGTTGGGAATTCATGATATTCACATAAATTGTGTATTTGAAGATGTATTTAAAGATGGTGATGATTTACTCCTTGAAGAACAAATAGAGTCTTTAGCTGACGAGATAATAGATAAGGGGTATTATAAAGATTATTCCTGTTCTTTTTTCGACGAAACCATAGGGAAACCGCTTGATCCTATTATGAGAAACAACAATTGGTGTGGTGCAGGGAGGATGCTTTCCATTGATGCTGCAGGCAATTTCTATCCTTGTACTCGTTTTGCAAAGTATTCGTTACGAGACAAAAAGGCATGGATTGTCGGTAATATTAATGATGGTATTGACCAGAATAAACTGCGCCCCTTCTTGTTGCTTGACCGCTGTACGCAAAGCCCACAAAAATGTATAGAATGTGAGGTAGCAAGCGGCTGTGCTTGGTGCCAAGGTGAGAACTATGATGCAGCAGAAATTCCGACGCTGTATCAACGAGCTACAGCTATCTGTAAGATGCACAAAGCTCAAGTAAGAGCAAACAATTACTATTGGAATAAACTATATAGAAAGTTGGAAATAGAAGGTTTAAGAGAAGAATTTGAAGAAAATCGTCCAGTGTCAAACCAAGAAATCTGTTAAGATTATGCTACAATACCTTATAATTTTATTAGATGATGCCAGTACCTCGTATTGTCATTATAGCCCAAGTCAATCTCATCATCAACTAATTGATTTGGTTGACCTTAAAGAAGGCATCCGTTTTGCTATGAAGGAGAATCTGATGATTCAATATATCTATCCAGACAATGACTTACCACAGGAATACAAAGAAACGATAGAGACGATTGACCATTCAAAGATTATTCCGTCAAATTCGCCTTTGGTGGAAGAGGCTGATGTCGTTGTATTCAACAATTGGAAAGACACTGTTGGATTTTCTTTTGATGAATCGGCTACATACGTTCTACGCATCTGTAAGGAAGATTTATTTGCCCAAAAGGAAGTCATTGAATCATTCATAAGCAAAGTGGCTCGATTGAACATCGTCCTTACTGACGTGGAATCATTCACAGAGAATGATTTCTCAAAGTATAAGATTGTTTTAGATTCTTTCGGAAAGGAAATAGAAAGACTGTATAAGGCAGGGATGTCACCACAATTAAACGTGATAACCGACCGTATAGCTTTAACTCAAATGAATAACTGCAACGCTGGTAGTAATAATATAACATTGGCTCCAGATGGCAGATTCTATATTTGCCCTGCATTTTATTACTCCGCAGAAGACAAAGAAACATTTTGTGTAGGTGATTTGCAAAGTGGTTTAGCTATAAAAGCATCAAAACTCTACAAATTAGCTTATGCTCCATTGTGTAGAATATGTGATGCTTATCAGTGTAAGCGTTGCGTATGGATTAACAGAAAAATGACATTAGACATTACCACTCCGAGTCATGAGCAATGCGTATTGGCACATTTAGAAAGAAACGCCAGCCGAAGTGTTCTTGAATTAGTAAGGAAAGACAAAGAGTTTTACCCAGAACAAGATATTAAAGAAATAGATTATCTTGACCCGTTTGATGTTAGAATAGACTGGCATAAAATTTAGTTGCATATGGAAAAAAAGAAAGTGGGAATCGTTACTACAGAAGAACGTGACGAGATTCAGAAATTGTTTAGACGTCATTCGGGCTTGACAGATTTAGCTAAGATTGTTACAGCAGATAATGTCGAGCTTTATGAGAAAGTTATAAACGACTTAGGCGACACGAATACTAAATTCCAGGATTGGTGGAACAAAAAAGGTGAAAAATACAATTGGGAGTCTGCTGAAAATGGCAGATGGCAAATCAATTTTGACACATGTGAAATCTTCTTAGTCACACAATGAATATGACACCAAATTTGTTATTTATAGGTACAACAGAACTTCTGCTTATAAGCGGACTTGCCTTATTGCTATTTGGTGGTAAGAAACTACCGGAAATGATGAAAGGACTAGGAAAGGGCGTGCAAAGTTTTAAGAAAGGCATAAAAGAACCACTGGAAGAAGGAATAGATGAGAATGATGAAGAAGGGAGGCAAGAAGAGTCAGAAGCACAAACGACAACAGGAACAGACTCCCATTCTCCCCAAGCAAGACATGAAGATGTCGGAAAGTGAGTTCGAGGATGATGGGAACTTGTTGACATTTGGCGGGCATCTAGAAGTGCTCCGCCAAATGCTCTTTCGTATTCTTGGAGTTGCAGGGGTAATATCTGTCGTAATATTCTGCTTCAAGGATATCACATGGAATGTCTTGATGGCTCCAAGTGAATGGGACTTCTGCACATACAGATGGTTGGAGAAGGTAATGCAAGCCGTTGGGATAGATTTCCATTTTGACGAGTTCCATGTGGACATGATAGCTACGGATTTATCAAATCAATTTATGACGCATATCACAACTGCTGTGTATCTTGGTGTGTTGGGAGCTTCACCTTATATATTATATGAGTTGTTCCGCTTTGTATCGCCTGCTCTCTACGATAACGAGCGCAAATATTCCGTACAGGTGGCAGGCATAATTTATGTGCTGTTTATCCTTGGTGTACTGATGTCCTACTTTGTGCTATTCCCTATTTCTTTCCGATTCCTTGGTACTTATAGTGTATCGGCAAGGGTGGTGAGCAATATCACGCTTGATTCCTATATTTCTACATTTGTTTCATTGACGTTGGTCATGGGTGTAGTGTTTCAATTGCCTGTGATTGCTTTCTTTCTCGGCAAAATGGGTGTAGTAACGTCCGAGATGCTTGCAAACTATCGTAAACATTCCTTTGTCATTATAATGTTGATAGCTGCGATTATAACGCCACCAGATTTGATGACTCTGATTCTTGTAACAATACCATTATATCTTCTCTATGAGGTTAGCATCCGAGTTGTAAGAATAGTTGAGAGATAGACTTAAGAATTATGAAAAAAACATTAACTATATTATTGGCAATAGTCTTTTTTGCAGCATGTGGTTCCAAAGGAAAAAAACTGGATAATAAATCCTCAGTTCATAAATATATTGCTGTTGTTGAGAATGTTGGAGGCTATAATGTGGCTTACACAAAAGACGGTCACACGATAATTTATTATAATGACTCTATTGGCAATTTTGTCGCATATTATGCAAAATTTGATGATAGTGCAGGGAAGTATGGCTATGATAGGGTAAAGGAAAAAATTGTTAGAACTGAAATCGATTTTTCTTTGAAAACATTAAAAAGTATAATGTCCGTATATGGAGGCGCTTTTTGCTTTAGGAATGATATTACAGGCTATAGTGCTTTCTATTTTGACGAACAAATGAATGGAAATCGAATAGACCAGATAACTGCTCATTTAGATGACGCACAATCTAACGAAGCAGGAAAGGATCAAGAGATTAAACGACTCATCTCTTTGTTGAACGTGGCGTATTCACTTGCTCATTCCATCAATAATAATGTTAGTGGTTGGAATAATATGGTTCTTGCATTAGAATCTGTTAAAGAACTCACGAATTACGATATAATTAAAAACGACACTGTATATGACCCTAAAATCAAAGCTCATATTTCAAAAATAATAAACTCCACAAAAGGCTTAACGCAATTTTACGATTTATTACTAGAAAAATATATCAATCAAAAATCCAATACTAATCAATAATGATAATCCTTGAAAGATGGATGGTCTTAATATTGTCATGATATGTAATATCTTATGTAGAAATAAATACAACCCCAATAATTAAAATGTAAATCTGTAAATTATGAAACAATTACTTTCAAAAGTTATGTCATGGGTTCGAAAGACAAACGTAAGAATGCTTTCAATTCTGGTCGTTATCTTAATCTCATGTAAAATACAAGCGCAGTATTTCCCGTATAATCCTTACTATAATCCCTATATGAATCCTGGTTATTCGGCCGGGCAACAATTGGGAAATGCTATTGCGCAAAGGAGCAAGTATGGTCGTAATCAGTTGCGGAAAGCTATCAAGAAATGGGGCGAATGCAATAATGGTACGCTTTCATTGGAGCATGGTGCTGTAGCGCTCTATGGTAGCAATGGCTATTTCTGTAGCGCAGCTGTTGATGATAGAATTTCTTCCAAGTTAAAGTCCATCAATAAGAGTGGTGGTACAATTAATGATGTAAACATCACTGAGAATGGTGATTTCATCGTCGTTTATAACGATAAAGAATGGTATGGAGTTCTTCCTTCTGGGCTTAAATATGCCTTGAACGAGTATTCTTATGGCACTAAGTTTAGGTCAATATCATTTAATGAGAGTGGGACTTATGCCATTACTACGTCGGACGGGTTTCAAAGTAACAACGCAATCTATCAAGCATTCTATGATGACAACAAAGACGATTTTGGAGAGTTGTATTCGGTGAATGTCTGTGGCGATGGTGCAGTGTTTTGCTATTCTGATGGTACAAGATATTGTGGTCGCATTCCCAATGAGGTGGAGTCTGCCATTCGTAGTTTCTCGCATACGGCAAGATTTGTAAAATACAACAAGCATGGTGATTATCTGATTTGCGACAAATATGGTTCTTATTCTTATTCCATTGGCGATGCCAATACAGGAAGTAATTCTTCAACAGTCTATTATGACTGGGCAAAAGAGCGAACTAAGAAGGCAAAAGAAAAGGCTTACGCCAAATGGGATAGTAAGGCTTACTATAAGTTCAGTGACGAGAAACAGACCCATCGAGTTTGGTGTGGCGTAGAGCGTGTTGACGGGAAAATGATTTCTCTTGAGACGTCAATTCATACAGGCTACGATGCCGCACCTACTCTCAATATAGATTTTCTCGTAGTTGATAAAACTGATTTCGGCGGTATACTTGAAAATCTTTCCGATGATGGATTAAAAGACATGTCCCTGAAACTGGTAATGGAAAATGGCGAGGTAATTACTTCAGATGGAATGTCAATATTCAAAAGTTGGCTTGGTATAGGTTTTAGATTGTCAACGAGTCTGGTGTCCATGAGGAGTGATAAGCGTTCTCTTCGTGGTGACCTTTCTAGCATACAATACCTTATAGGCCAATTATCAACAAGCAATATAAAGTCTATTACATTCAAGGGAAGATATACAATTGATTTTTCTAGTATAGATACTAAGAGCCAACTATGCTATGACTTCTACAGATTAGCAGATGAATCAGGAAAAACAAGGATTCTGCCCAACTGAGTCAAAAAAAGCAGAGAAACATGATTTTCAAGTATAGTGAAATAACTGCAGTCTCATGCCTTTTGTGTGCGAAATAAAACATCAGAAGCAGGCATCTGTCTCACTAATTATGTGTAGAAAACTGTTGGGGTCTTTGTTTTTAGTGTTGTTCGCTGCTTGTTGCGGACGTACGGCTGCAAAGGTACATGCCGGAAAGGATGAGGATGGTGCCGAGGAGGAACCAGGGGGTGATTTGCTCGTTGAGGAGCCACCAGGCGAAGAATATGGTGGTGACGGGATTGAAGTAGACCCAGTTGGTGGCAACAACGGCTCCGAGTTTGCGCATAACCCAGTTCCAAAGCAGGAAGCAGAGCATAGAGGCGACGACGCCCAGAAAGAGGATGCTCCAAATGATTTCCGGGCTGAAGATGACTTCGAAAGAGGGGAAGCCTGGTACGAACCAATAGTATGGAATGATGGTCAGGAGTCCGTAGAAAAACACTTTCCGGGTAATTAACAGGGTGCCGTAATACATGGATGCGGGCTTCATGATTAGGGAATAAACGGCCCAGCACAGACAGGCAGAGAAGGCGAGCAGGTCGCCAATGGGGGAGAGGTGGAGCACGAAATGTCCATTCATCACAACGGCAGCCATTCCGCTACAAGCCATCAGCGAGCCAGCCACCTGCATCTTCGTGAAATGCTCGCTCTGTCGAAAGGCCAGTCCTATCAATAACATGGCAAACAGCGGACAGGTGCAGACGATGAGTGACGTGTTGGTGGCTGTGGTATAGAGCATAGCGGCATTCTCAGTGAGGAAATACATCGACCCTCCCGTGAGCCCTAGCAAGACCATCATGAACTCGTCTTTCACAGAGGTGCAAAACAGTCTGAATGTGGCGTGCTTGGCAATCAGTTCGTAGGCAAGCAGCAGGACATAGGCAATGATGAAGCGGAGGGTGAATATCTGGGCAGGGGAGAGTCCGCTGAGCAACAGCATTTTCGTGAAAACGAAGGTGCTGCCCCAGATGGCTACAACCAGAAAGGCTACAGCGTGATATAACTGCTTCATTTAGTACTTGAAACTACTTCCACCTACGAACTCGCGCATGATGCTCGTGGGTGGAATTTCTTTGTCGCTAATAGGCGTGAAATAGTGGATGAACTTCAGCAGTCGGTGTGCCTCGGCATATTCCGGACAATTCTTGGGAACACTGGTCAGGATAATCTCTGCATGGGTGCGCAGTACGGCAAACTCGATGTTCAGTGCTGAGTTGAACATCACATCGGCTGTTTCCTGGAAGGGGAATATCCATTGGTCTTCTGCCTTGCAGACATTCTCCCACTGAGCGATGGTTTGTCGGGCGGTAAAGGCTCCTTTGTTATAGTCGCGGATGATGCGTCGTAGCAGACGGTTGTCGCGTACGGGAATCCAGTTGTGGTCGTCGAGCGAGACGCTGGTCAAGGCGGAGATGTAGATCTTGTATTTCAAGGAGTCGCTAATCTTCTTCGTCAACAGCGGGTTCAGGGCGTGAATACCCTCAATGATCAGCACGGTATCGTTTGACAGCTTCAGTTTCTTGCCATTCCATTCGCGCTTACCCGTAACGAAGTTGTATTCGGGAATTTCCACCCGTTCGCCTTGCATCAAGCGTTGCAGGTGGTCTTCCAGCAGCGAATACTCTACGGTCTCGATATTGTCGAAGTCGTAGTCTCCGTTAGGTAGCTTGGGCGTGTCAACACGGTTGACGAAGTAGTCGTCCGTAGAGAAGGAAAGGGGTCTGAGACCGCAAGCCAGCAACTGGATGCTCAGGCGTTTGCAGAAAGTAGTCTTTCCCGATGAGGAAGGTCCTGTTATCAGAACCAGGCGTACCGGGTTCTTCTTGTGATGGAAGCGACGGTCTATTTCTTCTGCTATCTGCACGATTTTCTTTTCCTGTAAAGCCTCGCTCACTTGTATCAGTTCAGAGGCGTGACCTCGTTGGATAGCCTTGTTGACATCGCCGGCATTGGACAGCCGCATGATGATGTCCCAGCGTGTCTTCTCGGCAAACATCTCAAAGGTCTTGGGCTGGTCAACTTTCTCTGCCACTTGGTTGGGATTGTTCCTGTCGGGAACACGCAACAATAGTCCTTCTTCGTAACGCTCAAGTCCCCATGTCTTCAGGTAACCGGCACTGGGCACGAGCGGACCGTAGTAGTAGTCGACGGTGTCGCCCAGCGTGTAATAGTCGGTATAGACATGTCCGCTTGTCTCCAACAGTTTCACCTTGTCGGCAAATCCTCGGTCTGTAAACACGCGAATGGCCTCTTCGTTGGTAGCCTCTGTACGACGGAAGGGCATGTCCAGATCGATGATTTCCTGCATCCTTTGGCGTATCTTGTCTACATCCTCATCGCTCAATGGGTCGTTGTTACGTTTTTTGAAATTACAATAGTATCCACGGCACAAGGAGTGCTCAATAAAGAGCTTGGAACCGGGGAAGATATCATGGGTAGCTTTGTAAAGTACAAAACTCAAGCTGCGGACATAGGCGCGGTGCCCACTGCCTGCACGGGCATCGAGGAACTCGACGTCACGATTCTGATAGAGGCGGAATTTCAGTCCTTGAGAAACATTGTTGACCTTTGCCGAAACAACAGGGTAGGGTAGTTGAATCTCGTCTTGGAACTCCTGGTATACGTCCAGCAATGAGGTTCCTTCCGGAAAACTCTTGGTGACATTGTTGTTCTTGCAGCGTATCTGTAACATAATAATAGGATTTGGTTTTGCAAAGCTACTCTGAGATATCTCCCCCAGCGAACTATCTGGGAACTTGGTATAATCTTACTTCTGAGTTCAGTCCGCTTTTAACGGGCGTCCATCCCTCATAGGTGGTTTTCTTATAGTTGATGTCAACGACATTGATTTCATTCATCTTACGCCATTTGATACCCTTGCGGTCCATGTCGGCAATGCGGTTGGCAGGTAGATTGGTTACTTCGATGCGCAACTCGTTATTACCTTTCTGCAGTGCATCGCGGCAGTCCAGCACGAAGGGCACCGCCCATGCACAGCCCAGGAAACGGCCGTTCAGATAGACGCGAGCCGACTCACGGACATCGCCCAGATCCAGCATCCAGTGTTGCCGGGATTCCTTCTTGGTCATACGGAAAGTGGTGGTGTAGATGCCAGTACCCATCGTAATGGCAGTCTCGGGACTTAGTGCCTCCCAGGTTTGTAGCTTGTCCAGTTTGAAAGTCTGGTTGACCTTAGGAGCCTCTTCTGTGAAGGTGAGCGTCCAGGGACCGGTAATGGGAAGGGTGATGGGGTTGATGGGGGCTATAGGGCTGATAGGGCCAATAGGGCTTATGGGCCTTATGGGATTAGTCTTGAGTATGCGGCTTTCACCGGAGCGCAGGTTTATCAAGATTTTGCCGTCATGAATGGAGGCTGGGGTGATGTCGCCTGTCATGGGGTCATACCAGGTAGCGCTTTTGAAAGGCACGGCGAGTGCGGCCTCCTGACAGACGTCATTAGGTGTCAGGTTAGCCATGAAATAATGATGACCTTCAGGGTTCGTGCGACGGATAGCACGTAACTTCAATTCATTACGTATAGGCTCTGCCTTGGCAAACCGAGTCATAGCGGTAGCGTCTTCTCCATAGATAGTATAGGAGGAGAGCGGACTGAGCAGTGCCTTTAGCCTGGTGTCAACAGTGGTTCCTGAAGGAACAATCAAGGCGCGGTAGCGGGTGCCTCCCTCAGTCACCAACATACCGTTCTCAATGCGGACCTTGGCCAGTTGGCGGTCGCTGATGTAGTCACAGTCATAGCCCAGACTGTCAATGGCCAGGATACTGCGAATGAACTGAGGAGCCTTCTCGTCCATGGTATGGATGTCGAACTGCATCAGCAGGTCCTCACCGCCACGACGGTTCTTGCTGGCTTGCTTGTTGTCGTCGTTGCGTGGTCCACGGATACGCCACATATCACGGACGGGCAGATAGACCAGGAAGTCATTGTCTGGTTCGCCAAGTTGCAGGAAACTCTGGCACCTCTCTATATATTGCATCAGATAGGGGGCGTCACGCCAGATGGAGTTGGTGGGCGACATGTCGATGCTGGCATAGAACTTCCAACCGGGCCAAGGATCATCCTTGGGCGAGTAACAGGTGCCGTGGAAATAGACGTGGTTCACACCGCAGGTAAACATCAGGTCCAGGTCGGGCTTCATCTGCGATAGTGAGGTGCGGAAATGCTCTGTCAGCCATGTAAACGTCTCACTGGAGGTCAGCGGCTTGCCCATGACGTGGGCGGCAGAAGGAGCGTATTTGAGCATCGACACATCGCTGAAGTTCTTGCGCGTCATGCCTGGATCCGTGCGCAGTCCCTTGATACCGAACTCAGACAGACCGAAACCTTCAATCTCCGGAATGTCGACAGCTCCATAGAGGTCGAGCAGGTTGGCAGGAGAACCGTGAGCCTGATTGCGCACCTTGACCCCATGGCGGTGAGCCCATTCCACCCATTGCTGGGTAAAGTTCTCGTAGAGCAGGTCGCTCAGTGTCTCACGATAGTCGGCAAGTACCTGATTGCCGTCATCGACATCACCTAACAACTCAGGCAGATGCTGTCGGAGGTCGTAGCCCCTGCGCTTCTGGAACTCGTCGAAGAGTGTGGGTGTCCAGTTGGCGCGGTATACTTCGTAACTGTCGTTAAAGAAAGTATGTGGGTAAGGTACGCCAGACTCCGCAAAGGCCTTGTCGAAACGTTCCAGGTAGTGGCGTACTGCCTCACGGTCGAAGTGGTCTACCACCCAGCCTTCACCGCCAGGAGCTGCTCGCTTGACTTTCTGCTTGGTACGCCCTATCTCCACTCGGTATACATTCTTCCCGTTGACGATACTGTCCTTGAAAATAGCTTTGCAAGCTGCCTGATCCAGCGAAACCTGCGGACCACCGAAAGGCCAGCCCGTACCACAGTTCATGTCCACCTCGATGCCCAGCGGCTTGCTGATGTCCTCAACGTCCTTCAGTGCCTGCATCCATCGGGGAGACAGGAAGTCGATATTGTTCTTGTCGTTGCCCTGCACGCCATAGAGCGGTGTGATCTCCACGGCTCCGATGCCCGCACGGGCATATTCTGACAGGTTCCACTGCAGGTTGGTCTTGTCAACGGCAGATCCGAGCCACCACCAGCGTGTGCCGGCCTTTGCCTCAGGGTTTGGTGTAGGCCATGTCTGGGAGTAGCCAACGGTAATGCCAGAACATAATAGGCAAATGATCAGAAAGTGTTTCATCGTGTCTGTAATTTGTAATATTCTGAAAGTCCGAGCAGGTAACAGCCCGTTCCATAGTCTTCGAAGTCGGGTACAGAGGTGAAGGTGACAGGCTGACCTGCTGAGGGTTCCTTTCCTGTGCCTTGATTCCATCCCAGGAATCCGTCATTATGGAGACAACGCTTCAGAGCCTGCCATGCCTTGTCGCAGGCAGGACGGTATTGGGCATCTTTCAGTAAACCATGAAGGATACCCCACGACATACCATAGAGGAAGAGGGCTGTGCCTGTCATCTCAGGACCAGGATAATCAACATCGCTTACCAGGCTGGCGTGCCAGAATCCATCGTCGTGCTGACAATCCAACAGCGCCTTGCTCATCAGGAGAAAGTCTTTCTTCAACTCCTTGTATTCTTTGCTTTTCTGGGGTAACTCATTCATGCTACGTACCAAGGCCGCGTAAACCCATCCGTTTCCACGGCTCCAATAGCAGTTCTTGCCATCTTTCTCTTTGTAAGGGTGTACATAGTCTTTGTCACGCCACCAGAGTCCTTCCTTTACGTTGAAGCATCCACCTCCGCATTCGTTGCGTGTCCAGCGGTAGCTTTTCATGCCATAGTCTAAGTAGCGCTTGTCTTGAGTGATAGCGTACATCTTGATATAAACAGGCAGAGCCATTTGTATGGCATCAATCCAGGTCCAGTAGTTGTAGCGCTCTGTTGCCATTTGTTTTTCCAGATTCTCCTTGGTGGGATCCAGTGTGCCTTTGCCTTTTAAAAGGTAGTACTCGATGTAGGTCTGTTCGCAACATTGGTCGTCAGCATCGGTGGTTTTGGTGCCGTTACGGGGTGTCCACTGATGAAAGTCAGCCCATTGTTCGGTGTAATCCAGATAGCGCTGCTGGGGATCGATGGTATAGAGTGCCATCAGTCCTTCATAATAGACTGCACGAGTCCATAGCGATGAAGGTCGCACCTTCTTTACGTTTGTCGGTTGTGTGGGGTCACTGTACTTCGCCATGAAGTAGTCGTTGGTCTGTCGTGCAGCTTGCAGCACATCTGTTTGAGCGGAGGCAGTGGTATAGCCGCAGCATAACAGGCATGAAAGAATAAATGTTTTCATTGTTATTTCGTTTCTAGTTTTGTACTAAGTTGTTTGAATTTTGTGGAACTTGTCTTCAGCGTGATGTTGGAAGGCGCACTGCCGGCACGGAGGATGACCATGGCCTGTCCTTGCCACAGAGAGCGGTGGTTAGTCGCATTCAACTCGTTGCTGTTGATGTCGCCATTGGTGACGGCGACGATCTGAGCATCACCGCTTACAGAGAACGTGAGCTCGTCCTGACAGGTCAGCACGGTACGTCCCTTGGCGTCGACTGCACGCAGGCGGATATGCTGGAGGTCCATGCCGTCAGCTTTCCATTGGCTGTTGTCTGGCTCAGCCACAATCTTGATGGGTTTGCCCGTTGTTTCCAAGGCATGGCGCGCAACAGCCTTGCCGCCACGATAGCCGACAGCTTCGAGGCGTCCCTTTTGGTAGTCTATGCCGTTCCATGTTATCTTGTTGCGTGACTTGGCATCCCTCGGATTGTCGCGACGTCCCAGACGCTTGCCGTTGAGCACCAGTTCCACTTCATCGCAGTTGGTATAGATGACAAGGTTAGCCTTAGAGCCTTCAGGACGGTTCCAGAGTTCCGACTGGCGGTCGGTGCCTGTGATGATGCCGTTCCACTCGACACCAGCATTCTTGTCTTCCATTACGGAGAGGCGCACCATGGGCTCGTCTGTGAAGAAAGACTTCATAAAGTAGGCTTTGGGCTTGGCGTTAAGCGAGATGTCGAAGACCCCCTGTGCCCAGCCTTTAGCGGGCCACCCCTGTGACTCTCCGAGATAGTCAATGGCTCCCCAATAAGCTAGACCGATGACTTTGTCAAGGTTCATCTCGAAGAAGTTGGGACCCATCGCTGCTGTGGAGGCCTCGCTCTGGTAGAACGTCATCCAAGGGAAGCGACGACCATCACCAGGGAAGTACATATACCTATAGTTATAGGCCTGTACATCCGTCTGCATAGCCAGGTCGCAAGGCAGCGAGTCCGTCTCCCAGTTGCGGTAACGCGGGTGCATGGCTACGGTGACAAGACGTGTGGAGTCGTAACGTTGCAGCACGGGGCGCATCATCTTGTAGCAAGTCACACCAAAGTCGTTGAACGGTTGGTTGGGGTCTTGTTGCAACTCATTGCCTAAGCTCCATAGGACCACGCTGGGTGAGTTGCGATCGCGCTTGATCCACTCGGTGACATCTTGTGCCCAATGGTTCATGAACGGCACACGTCCACCTGTATGTTGCAGTGTCCATTTGTCGTAGAGTTCGTCTACGACGAGGATGCCCAGACGGTCGCAGCACTCTATGAACGAACGACTGTAGGGGTTGTGGCTGGTGCGCACATGGTTCATGCCAAACTGCTTCATCAGTTGTAAGCGCTTCTCGATGGCACGAGGATAGGCGGCAGCACCAAGGGCACCTAAGGTGTGGTGGTTGGCATAGCCCTTGAGCAGTACCTTCTTGCCATTCAATTTCAAGCCATAGTCAGGACCAATCTCTATGGTGCGGATGCCGAAATGCTCAGTATATTCGTCAGCCACGGAACCATCCTCGCGGAGCAGTTGGGCAACGGCCTTGTAGAGCTTGGGCGATTCTGTGTCCCACAGCTGAGCATTGGCAATCTCCATCTCAGGAACCTGCATCTCTAAGGTGCGTGTCTGCGGGTTGCGCTTCTTGACACCCGTCGTTTCTGCCACGAGTTTGCCGTCAGGGTCATAAATCATGACATGCATGTGAACCTCCTTGGCTTTGGTGCGGTTGGTAAACTCTGCTGATAGACTGACGTAGCGGTTCTGGCGTGTGGTGATGTAGAGCGGATGACGCCCGAAGTAAAGGTCGGCAGGAGTATTGACCAATTTGACGTCGCGGAAGAGTCCGCCACCCGTGTACCAACGCGAGTTGAGCTCCTTCTGTGTGGAAGCCACGACGAGCAGTTCGTTAGGCTCTCCGTAGCGTAGCTGCTTGGTGATGTCCAGTTCGAAGCCTACATAGCCATAGTCCGTACCACCAATTCGTTGTCCGTTGAGGAAGACGTCGCCCACAAGCATGATGCCCTCGAAGTCGAGTAGCACACGACGTCCCTTGAGCGAGGCATCGGGGGTGATGGTGCGACGATAGTAGCCCTGACCCATCTCCTTGAAACCGCGTGCAGAGAGACGTGACTTGATGTTAGCAGCCACGTCCGTGTTGTCAGCCTTCTCGTCTGCTGCTGGCGGTACCCACGGCTGCGATATCTGGAAGTCGTGGGGGACGTTGATGTTCTCTACGTTGGTGAACTGTGCATCGCGGGAGAACTGCCAACCATTATTCAAGCATTGTGTCTGGCGGGGCTGGGCGATGAGCACCATAGAGGTGCAGAGAAGGAAAGGTAATAGGAATAGCCGTTTCATGGGTTGATGCATTTGAGGTTCTTGTCAAGTTGTTCAGTGCTGCTGGCGCCTACGAGGACTGAGGTGACACCCTGTTGGTCGAGAATCCAGCGCAGGGCAGACTCTGCCAGTGTGTGCCCCTTGGCCTGTGCCTCCTGGTTCCATTGGCGCAATTGTTGGAGCAGTTCCTCAGAGAGCATGTCCTGGCGCAGAAACTTGCCCTGTGCCATGCGAGAATCATCGGGAATGCCGTTGAGATAGCGGTCGGTGAGGAGGCCCTGAGCCAGTGGTGAGAAGGAGATGAATCCCACTCCTTCTTTGTAACAAAGGTCAAGGATTCCTTCGTCGATGGGTTCGCGGTCAAGCATATTAAGACGGCCCTGATAGATGAGCAAGGGCACGTCGTGCTGCTTAAGGTAATCAATCGCGAAGCGTGTCGCCTCCAAAGGCCAGCGAGAGATGCCGACATAGAGCGCCTTGCCACAGCGTACGATGTCGACAAGTGCTTGCAGTGTCTCTTCCAGTGGTGTGTCGGGGTCGTAGCGATGCGAATAGAACAGGTCGACATAGTCGAGGTGCATGCGTCGCAGCGACTGGTCTAGTGATGCCATGAGGTATTTGCGTGAACCCCAGTTACCGTAAGGTCCAGGCCACATGTCGTACCCTGCCTTGGTAGAGATGAACAGTTCGTCACGATAGGGGCGTAGGTCGTCATCCATGACGTGTCCTAATGTCTCCTCTGCCGAACCATAGGGAGGACCGTAGTTGTTGGCAAGGTCAAGATGTGTGATACCACAGTCGAAGGCATGGCGCAGGATGGTGCGCGAGCGCTGGTAGTCATTAATACCACCGAAGTTATGCCACATGCCCAAACTGACTTTGGGCAAAAGAACGCCAGAGTGTCCGCAGCGGTTGTACTGCATGGTGTCGTAGCGTGAATCGGATGCTAAGTAGTCTTTCATTTTTATTAATAGTATGTTATCGTTGTTTATTGTATTTCTTGAGTAAGTTGCCACTGGTCTATAACGATGTTCTCGTCGAGGGCCGTGAGTGTCAATTGGTGCACGCCTTTGGTCAGCCAAACCTTGACGGCACGTTTGGTCTGGCAGTTCAGCACATTGTCTTTCCACCGTTCAGAGCGGAAGGGTTCTCGCAGCGAGAAGAGGGTGGGCTCGCCCCCATCAATAGTCATGGTGAAGCGCAGGTTTCCTCCATCTATGGGGTGGGTGGGAATGAGTGCGGTCTGCAGGGTGTAGTAACCCTCTTGACTGATGTCGACGTTGTAACTGAGGACGTCTCCCTTGCGCATCTTGACCGCATTCATGGAGTACCCCAACATCTGTATGCACCGTGTGCCGTCTGTTGCCGTTGTGTAATCAGCTGCCGGATAAGTCGTGGTCAGTCCTTGTCCTTTCCCTGTTAGTGTGGCATGTACATCGCCAAAGACGGGCAACTGACGGGGTGCAGCATCCATCAGATGGTGCCACTTGCCGTTGTTCATGCTGTTGTATCGCGCTGTCAATTGCAGGATGTCATCGTAAGCCTGATGACTGACAGCCTTAGTGTGAGCAAGCATCTTCTTGTTCATGGCAGCGGTGGCTTTGACAGGATATTCGACGGCTGCAAAATAGGCATCGGCAAGAGTTGGTGGCAACAGTTGTCGACAGCTGTCAATGGTTGCTACGATTGCATCGAATGCCGCTAGACGATTGTCTGCTTCTTGGCGTGTCATGGGGATGGTGTCAACCAGTGACAGTCCCCTGTGGTAGCGACGCTTGTCGAGTTCCACCTGAGTCCACCCCATAAACTCCGGGCGACGCATGGCACAGAGCTGGTAGTAGCGGCGCATGGCAGGAGCCACATGACGTGATAGGTCACTGCCAAACTGGGTCTTCAGCCACTGCTCGTGGTGCTGGTTGATGGTCTGTGGGTTTACGCAGTTGATATCCCATGCCATGTCGAGGAATAACTGAAGGTCGTAGGCTGCCACCTTGGGGTCGTGGACATTGGCTATCCACAGTTGGCGAACATGGCTGTCGTAGGCCTGGCGCAACTCATGATAGATAAGTCCTGGCTGTGTGGTCGTGAGCCAAAGGTAGTCGTGCGGGCGTCCCCAATAAGACAGGTGGTAATACAGTGCATGACCACCCCTGCGTTGTTGTTCGGTGGCATTGGGCAGTCGCGTCATGTAGCCGTAGTTGTCGTCGCACCACATCAGCGTGACGTAGTCAGGGACGTTCAGTCCCTTCTCATAGAGTTGCAACACCTCCTTGTAGGGTACAAAGACCTGATGGAGACAGGTGGGGTCACCCACATACTGGCGCAACAGGACTTGCTGGTCGTCGATGACCTGCTGCAATGCCTCAAACTTCTCCTGCTCCGTGGTATATCCCTCCATAGAACTGTCATGGATGCCTCGCATGCCGATCGTGAAGAATTTGTTGTCTGCCGAACGAATCTCCTGCAGACGCTCTTTCCAGTATTGCTGCACCGCCATGCGGTTGGTCTTGTAGTTGAAACGTCCCCGTTGTGCTGTATCCCACTCACCGACATTGTTTCTGAGCAATGGCTCACAGTGAGAAGTACCGATGACAATGCCACAGGAGTCGGCCATAGCCTGTGCACTGGGAATCTGGAAGAAAGGTGTCGACCCCTCATGCATGGCGGGCCAGATGGTGTTTGCACGCAGTCGCAACAATAGTTGGAAAATGCGCTTGTAGGTCTGCACACCAATGGTGGCCTGCTGAGATTTTTCGTAGGTCTTGCTACTCCAGGGGCGCAAGCTCCAGTCTTCGTCGTTGATGAAGATACCACGATAGGCTATACTGGGCTGCTGGACAGTTCTGAAGTCTTCGCTAAGTACCAGTCGCCCTTTGCGCTCAGGCACTACGTCGCCCCACCAAGTCCAGGGGGATACCCCAGCCAGGCGTGACAACTCCAGAATGCCATAGGCCATACCGCGCCCATTACCGCCCTCCACGATGATTTGTCCTCCTTTTGTATGTATGCAGAAACCATCGAAAGGCAGTCTGCTGTTGTGTGAAATCTTTATGGTCGCCTTGCGTGAAGCTACGGCATCCATACCGGTCACTTGTCGCATGTCTTCTTTCCACATTTCCAATGCTGTCGTCACCACAGGCTCCACCTCTTTAGGCAGACTGTAGGTTATAGGCTGCTTGCCATTAAACCACACCACTTCGGCACGGCTTGTAAGCGCTGAAAAGCAGGACATCAGAAAGAGTATTAGTAGCAGACGTATCATATGTAGTAGTTTGATGGTACAAAGATAGGCATTTTTTTTCGAATACAGCGTTTTTTTTGTTTTTTTGTAAAATAGCGTTGAAAAGTTGTGCGTAAATGGTGTTTTTTTATTACCTTTGCGTGGACAAACGACAAAAAGAACTAATGACTTTAAGTAAACTAAAACAACTCAAAATGAAAAGAACACTCTTCTTGGCTTGTCTTGTGGCAATATGCTGGAGCAGCTTTGCCCAGCCACGCTACCAAAAGGAGCAGATGGCTTTAGAGAAGTTGAACCGTGGTGTGGTTGCCCTGCGTCATGACAATCAGGTAGTCGTCAGTTGCGATATTCTATCCTACGCTATATGCAAAGTCCCGATTTCCTTCCTGCAGTGACGCTCAGTGTTGACGTCATCCGTCATCTTTATGAGCGAGAAGCTCCTGCCGTGAATATGTTTACCAAAGAATCTCCTGACGAACTGAAACCCAAACTAAATAATTAAAGAAACGATGAGAAAAACAATCATTCTGTTGCTGGCCGTGCTGACATTGACGGCTTCAGCAAAACCAAAAGGCAAGAAGGCTGTGGAGACATGGCCTGACGGTACGGTAATGGATGCATGGTTCATGGAAAAGGGTCGTGTTGACGTGAATGCGCTGGGACGTCAGTATGTATTGACCGACTATGGCGTTTTGGCAGGCAGCACTGAGGTGCAGACCCGGCAAATTCAGGCAGTGATAGACCATTGTGCCCAAGAGGGTGGCGGCGTGGTGGTTGTTCCTACGGGAACATTCAAGACTGGTGCCCTCTTCTTCAAGCAGGGAACACACTTGCACCTGAGTGAGGGCGCTGTATTGTTAGGCTCTGACCGTATCATCGACTTCCCTATCCTGACTACACGTATTGAGGGAGAGACCTGCAAGTATTTCGCTGCTCTGGTCAATGCTGACGGACTGGATGGCTTTACTATCACGGGCAAGGGCACTATCGACGGCAATGGTCTGAAGTATTGGCAAGAATTCTGGATTCGCCGTCAGTGGAATCCGCAGTGTACCAATAAGGATGCCCAGCGGCCACGCCTGACCTATATTTCGAACTCGCGTAATGTCACCATACAGGACGTTCACCTCGTCAACTCACCTTTTTGGACCAACCATGTTTACAAGAGTAATCACGTGCGCTACCTGGACTGCTATATCTATGCACCTACGGAGAATGTCTATGCCCCCCAGCCGAAGCGTGGAGCACCCTCGTCGGATGCCATTGACATCGACGTCTGCACTGACGTGATGGTGGATGGCTGCTTTATGCATGTCAACGACGATGCTGTTGTGTTGAAGGGTGGCAAAGGTACCTGGGCCGACAAGGACTCTACCAATGGCAATTGCGAGCGCATCCTGATACAGAACTGCCACTATGGCCGTGTACATGGCTGCCTGACCTTGGGCTCGGAGTCGTTGCACGACCGCAATGTCATTCTGCGCAACTGTCAGACGGACAACGCTAATCGAGTGCTGTGGTTGAAGATGCGTCCCGACACGCCCCAGCACTATGAGTATGTGCTGGTAGAAAACATCACAGGTCACTGTGACCGTTTCCTCTTTATCCATCCCTGGACACAGTTCTTCAAACCCGGTGATCGTAAGGACATGCCTTTGTCGCGATGCAACAACGTCACCTTGCGAAACATCAAAGTGGATACCAAAACGATGATTGATGCGAAGACAAGCGATAAGTATGAGCTAATAGATTTCACTTTAGACGGTAAACCATTAGACTTCTCTAAAGCGGGTGCATCGCCTGAACCCAAGGTGTTCCTTTAATAAGAAATGGCCCTTCTCAATGGAGGGCCATTCCTTATTCTTATTTCACGATTACTTTCTTGCCGTTGGTAATGTAAATACCTTTGGTGGGCTTGTCGACGGGAATCCCGTGAAGGTTGTAGCATCTCACGAAAAGGCCACTCCGCCAGTCAGCTCTTGTCCAGAATCCAACAGGTATGCGAAATAATTCATAATACATAATTCATAATTCATAATAAATTTCTATCTTTGCATAAAAATTCGGAGACTATGGAAAAAAGAGAATGGAAAGAGATTAGAAAATTCGAGGAGATTCTTTTCGAAGATTATCATGGAATAGCCAAGATTACCATTAACAGACCGCATTATCGCAATGCGTTCACTCCGCGAACGACATTGGAACTGAGTCAGGCCTTCGCACTTTGTCGTGAGATGCAGCACATCCGAGTAGTGCTGCTGACAGGTGCGATGTCGGAAGTGCCGGAGGGAAAATCGCTGACAGACGTGAAGCATGCATTCTGCTCTGGTGGCGACATGCATGTGAAGGGACGTGGCGGCTATGTGGATGACGAGGGTGTTCCCCGCTTGTCAGTACTTGACGTACAGATGCAGATACGCCGCCTGCCTAAACCCGTTATTGCGATGGTGAATGGCTATGCAATCGGTGGTGGACATGTGCTACACTTGGTGTGCGACCTGACGATTGCATCAGAGAACGCCATCTTCGGACAGACAGGTCCTAAGGTGGGCTCATTCGATGCAGGTTTCGGCTCCAGCTACCTCGCCCGTATCGTTGGGCAGAAGAAAGCTCGTGAGATCTGGTTTATGTGTCGTCAGTATTCTGCTCAGGAAGCAGAACGGATGGGCATGGTCAACAAAGTGGTTCCCTTAGAACAGTTAGAGGATGAGTGTGTGGCATGGGCAGAAGAGATGATGGAACGCAGTCCGATAGCCCTCAGAATGATTAAGGCTGGACTGAACGCAGAATTGGACGGCCAGGCTGGTATCCAACAGCTGGCTGGTGATGCTACGATGCTATATTATTTTCTGGACGAGGCCCAAGAAGGTGGTAAGGCTTTCCTGGAGAAACGTAAGCCGGATTTCGACCAATATCCCAAAATTCCATGAAGATAACGATAGCGGAGCGTACACTTCATTTCAAGCAACCAGCGGGAACCAGTCGTGGGGTGTACACGGAACGTAGGATATGGCTGGTAACAATGACTGACGGTGAACATATAGGGGTAGGGGAGTGTGCCCCATTGCCACAGCTGAGTTGTGATGATATCCCCAATTATGCAGATGTGCTGCGTAGTTTCTGTGATGTGGTGGAACAGACGGGTGAGATTCCTTACGATGACCTGCGCGACTATCCTTCGATGCTTTTCGGACTGGAAACAGCTTGGCATTCGTTTAGCTCTCACCTCTTATTTGATACCCCGTTCAGTCGTGGTGAGTGTGGAATACCCATCAATGGATTGGTGTGGATGGGTTCCTACGATGAGATGCAACAACGGATAGAGGAGAAACTGGACAAAGGCTTCCGTTGCGTCAAGCTAAAGATTGGTGCCATCGACTTTGACAGTGAGTTAGCGCTTATTAAGCAGATTCGTCAGCGTTTCAGCCCTCATGACGTGGAACTGCGCGTGGATGCTAATGGCGCTTTCCCCTTTGAGGAAGCGTTGTATAAGCTCGAGTTGCTGTCACAATATTCGCTTCATTCTATCGAACAGCCTATTAAGGCAGGGCAGTGGTCCTATATGTCCGAACTCTGCCGTGAATCACCGCTTCGTATCGCCCTTGACGAAGAGTTGATTGGCGTAAATGATCCTGGTACTAAACGTCAGATGCTGAACATCATTCGTCCGGCTTATATTATACTGAAACCGTCACTTCATGGAGGTATGATGGGGGTTCGAGAGTGGGTCGATATAGCTCGAGATATGGGAATCGGCTCCTGGATAACCAGTGCGTTAGAGAGTAATGTCGGACTGAATGCTATCGCCCAGTTGTGCAGTTCGGTCTATGGTAATCCCATTACGATGCCGCAAGGACTGGGGACAGGACAACTGTTTACAGATAATATAGACATGCCGCTTGTTATTCGTGGTGACCAGCTATGGATCTCGAATCATTTTTAGCCGAATGGAACAATGACAGCCCGACGGTACTGGTGCATACCAGTGGTTCGACGGGGACGCCCAAGCCGATGCTGGTGGAGAAACGACGCATGGAGGCTTCAGCGCGTATAACCTGTAGTTTCCTTGGTCTGAAGCCAGGCGATACCGCTTTGCTGTGCATGCCGCTTGACTATATTGCGGGCAAGATGATGGTGGTGCGTGCACTGACCTGTAACCTCCGCCTGTCGTGTGTGCCTCCCAGTGGTCATCCTCTTTCGGATATTACGGAACCTGTGGATTTTGCTGCAATGGTTCCACTACAGGTATATAACTCATTACAGGTCGCTTCGGAACGTGAGCGCTTACGTCAAATCCGTCATCTGATTATTGGTGGGGGTGCCATTGACGAGTCTTTGCAAATCGCCTTAAAGGATTTTCCCCATGCTGTATGGAGCACCTACGGCATGACGGAGACGTTGTCGCATATAGCGTTACGACGGCTTAACGGACCAACATCAACCGACTGGTATACACCTTTTGATGGCGTTCGCGTGTCGCAGACCCCAGAAGGTTGTCTGGTCATTGACGCCCCTGCGGTTCATGAAGGTACTTTGGTCACCAATGATATGGTAGAGCTTGACGGACAGCGTTTCCGTGTATTGGGTCGTAAGGATAATGTCATTTGTTCGGGAGGTATCAAGATTCAGGCAGAAGAAGTGGAACGTATGCTTCATGCTCATATAACAAATCCTTATTTGATTACGCGCGCGAAGGATGAGCGGTTAGGGCAACAGGTTGTTTTGATGATAGAACGGGGAGATGCTGCTGAAGCCATGAGTGTCTGTCGTCAGGTACTTCCCAAATATTGGCAACCTCGTCGCATCGTCGTCGTTGACCGCCTACCGATGACGCAAACAGGTAAACCAGCCCGTGCAGAAGCAGAAAAGCTGGTGGCAGAAGATGAAAAAAGAAATGGGACACATCCTCACGGATAAGCCCCACCATTGGTTATTAGTAATTTAAATAGGTAGTAGTTTCTCTCTAATATTCTCTATAGAAGTCTAATGCTTCCTTGATTTCGTCTTCCGTTGCTGTCTGGTTGATACGGATATCACCAATACCACCTAACAGCGTGAAATTGATGGCAGAGCCAACATTCTTTTTGTCGTGATGCATCAACTCGATAATCTTGGGATAGTCATCACAGGTGATATTCATTCGACCGTAGTGTTCTTTAATGAATGTGACGGTCTGTCTCATCTTGTCCTGAGGAAATCCCGTCTTGACACAGCAAAGGTAGAGTTCTACCACCAATCCATAGGCTACAGCATAGCCGTGTAGGATAGGTTTACGCTCCAAAGCCAGTGACTCAAAGGCATGTCCGGCGGTATGCCCAAGGTTCAATGCTTTACGTATGCCGTGTTCTGTGGGGTCTTCTGTGACGATGCGTTGCTTGACGGCAACATTCTCAGCGAGCATGCTGCCCAGTTGCTCAAGATCGGTAAGATTGAAGTTCAGCAGTTCTGCCCATGTTTTCTCGTTGCTGATAAGTCCGTGCTTCAGCATTTCGGCATATCCTGAGAGGATGTTCTCTTGGTCAAGTGTCTGAAGGAAAGTGGTGTCTAGGATGACACAATCCGCATTGTTGAACACCCCGATTTCATTTTTCAGACCTCCGAAATTAAAGCCGGTCTTCCCCCCCACGCTGGCATCCACCATTGACAGGAGGGTTGTGGGAATATTGATATAGGACAGACCTCTTTTGAATGTTGAGGCGGCAAAGCCACCTAAGTCAGTCACCATCCCACCGCCAAGGTTAATCAACAATGAATGGCGTGTGGCTCCCATTTGCTGTAACGCCGTCCATACCTGAGTCACCGTGTCCAGTGTCTTATGGGTGTCAGTGGCACCAATGACAATGGGGTGGGCGTGTTTCATACAGTCGTAGGCAGAAATAACGGGAAGACAACACTGCTCGGTGGTAGTGTCTACCAAGACGAACAGTTGGTCATGCGGACACTCGTCAATAGCATTGGTAAGTGTCTTCTGTAGGTTATGGGATATGACTAATTTTTGTTTCTTTGTCATTTTCGGGTGCAAAATTAATTAAAATTTGCGAAACTGGTATGCAAAAAAGTGGATAATTGTCGATTATACCCTAATTTTTATTGGTTTTATTTAAACTTTTTCAATTATTGAACGTCTTAGAGGAAGATATTTCCTTTATTTTCAATGAAACGACTGATAACATTTTTGTTCTTGTCATTGCTGACTGTGGTTATGTTGGCACAACACCATGTGACAGGAAAAGTAGTAGAGAATGATTCGCAGGAACCTGTCTCACAGACAACGGTGAAACTGTTGAAGTTGGATAGCACACTTGTGACAGGTGTGTTGACCGACTTGGAGGGAAGATTCAGGTTGAAGGCGCCATCTGCTGGTAAGTATATCGTACAAGTGACCTATGTGGGATACAAGCCTTATACGAAGCGGGTTACAGTAGGTGCTGACAAGGATGTAGCTTTGGGCACCATCAACATGACGCCAGATGCCATCATGCTGAAGGGCGCCACCGTCACAGGACAGGCTTCAAAGGTTACGTTGAAGGCAGATACCTTTGTATATAATGCAGCAGCTTTCCGTACTCCGGAAGGCTCTGTAGTGGAAGAGTTGGTGAAGCGACTGCCTGGCGCACAAGTTTCTGATGACGGAAAAATTACCATCAATGGTAAGGAAGTGAAGAAAATCATGGTTGATGGTAAGGAGTTTATGACAGGCGACACGAAGACTGCCATGAAGAACCTGCCTGCCAACATCATCGAACGTGTTAGGGCTTACGATCAGAAAAGTGACTTGGCTCGTGTCAGTGGTATTGATGACGGTGAAGAGGAAACCGTGCTCGACTTTGGTGTTAAACCTGGCATGAATAAGGGTATGATGCTCAATACCGATATCGCTGCAGGTACACAAGAACGCTACAGCGGACGTACCATGTTTGCCTGGATGAAGGACGATTTGAAGATTTTCCTGATGGGAAGTGCCAACAACGTCAATGATATGGGCTTCTCTGCCGGCGGTGGACGCTGGGGTGGAGGTCGTCAAGGTCTGACAGCAACGAAGATGACTGGTGTGAACGTGAATTATGAGAAAAAGAATCGTTTGAAGTTGGATGGAAGTATCCGTTGGAACCATAATGACGATGATGCTCAGGTACGTCGTTCTACGGAAGATTTCATGAGTAGCACGTCATCCTCCTTTGGTAATAGCCTGAGCAAGAACCTAAACCGTTCCAATAGTTGGGATGCTCGTATGCGTGTGGAATGGACGCCTGACACGCTATGGAACATCATGCTGCGTCCTCAGTTCCGCTATAACTCCAGCGACGGTCTGAGTAACAGCCTTAATGCTACTTTCAGGGCTGACCCTTATGGCATTTCAGGTATTACAGACCCGTTGTCACAGATTGACCGTTTGATATATACGGACTCTATCGTAAAAAATTCAAATCTCAGCAAGGGCCTCTCCTATAGCGATTCGAAGACTGTAGGTGCTGTGTTGCAGATCAATCGCCGGTTGAGCAGTACTGGCCGTAATATTACTTTGCGACTGAATGGTAATTACAGTGAGGGAATGAGCAAATCGATGACCAATAACTTTGTGGAGTATTTCATTGTCGACAGTACCAAGACTCCCCGAGAGTATAAAGACTCTACCTATCAGGCTAACCGATATGCCGTGACGCCCACCAAGAATTGGAATTACAGTATCCGGGCCACTTATAGCGAGCCTATCTTCCGTCAGACCTATCTGCAGTTCAGCTATCAATTCCAGTATAAGTATACCAAGAGCGACCGTGGTACGTATGACCTGACCAAGACAGGACTTCCTTTTATGGCTATCGACCCAGACTACCGTGACTGGGATCGCTATCTGTCATTGCTGAGTAATCATGTGCCACCCATTGACTTAGAAAGCACGAAGAGTCAGAATCTAAGCCGTTACTCGGTTTACAAGAACTATATTCATACAGCTGAGCTCATGCTGCGCGTTGTTCGCAAGGACTATAACTTCAATGTCGGAGTGCAGTTTATACCTCAGAGTTCAGAATTGACCTATCGCTATCTTACGACGGATACCATTACCAAACGTAACGTCATGAACTGGTCGCCAACGGCAGATTTCCGTTGGAAGATCTCAAAAGTTAGTCAGTTGCGCTTTACCTATAGGGCTAATACCAGTCAGCCGTCAATGACTGACCTGCTTGACATTACCGACGACTCCAACCCCTTGAATGTCCGTCAGGGTAATGCTGGACTGAAACCGTCGTTCACCCAGAACTTCCGCTTGTTCTACAACAACTACATTCCTAATCACCAGCGCAGTATTATGGCTCACCTGAATTTATCGACAACGAGCAATGCTGTTTCCAACATGGTGACCTATAATGTGCAGACGGGTGCTCGGACGACGCGTCCGGAGAATATTGACGGCAACTGGAATGCCTTTGGTATGTTTATGTTCAATACGGCCATCGACTCCGCAGCCTTCTTTAATATCAACACCTTCACCACGCTTCGCTATGCCAATAGCGTCGGTTATGTCAGCGTGAATCGTAATGCCAACTCAGAGAAGTCTACCACGCGCAGCACGACAGTGGGTGAGCGATTGGCTGCCAATTATCGTAACCAGTGGTTTGAATTCGAACTGAATGGCTCTTTGGAATACCTACATGCACGTAGTGAGTTGCAGACGAACAACAACATGGACACATGGACATTCTCGTATGGTGCAAGTGTCATGCTGACGGCTCCTTGGGGCACACAGCTTTCGACAGGTATGAATATGAACAGTCGTCGAGGCTATAATGATGAATCGATGAATACCAATGAACTGATATGGAACGCACAGTTGTCACAGTCTTTCTTGCGTAATAAGGCTTTGACTTTAAGCTTCCAGATGTATGACATCCTGCACCGTCAGTCTACGTTCAGCCGTACTGTTACGGCTATGCAGCGCAGCGATACAGAGTACAATGCCATTACCAGCTATGCCATGTTCCATGTCATCTATCGTCTGAATCTCTTTGGAGGTAAGGCCGGACGTCAGGGAATGGGTCCTGGTGGTCCTGGCGGCCCTGGCGGCTTTGGCGGTCCTGGTGGTGGTCGTGGCGGCCGTGGTGGCGGTGGCTTTGGCGGCGGGCGCCGCTTCTAAAGACAGAAGAACTATGAGTAAACAAGATACTGTTGAGTTATTAGCATTTCATGGTGTAAAGCCGACGGCTAATCGCATTCTGGTAGCCAGTGAACTGGAAGCGGCTGGTCGTCCGCTTTCTTTGTCAGAGCTGGAGGCGAAAATCAAGACGATAGACAAATCGGGTATATTCCGTGCCTTGACGCTCTTTCGTGAACACCACCTCGTACATGTCATTGAAGACGGAGGTGACGGTGTGCGCTATGAGTTATGCCGTAGTCATGATGAAGAACATGATGACGATATACACGTACATTTTTATTGTGAACACTGTCGCCGTACTTATTGCCTGGAAGACACAAAAATACCGCCAGTAGAATTGCCTGGCGGTTTTGTGATGAATGCTGTCAACTACATGGTAAAGGGCATTTGCCCTGCCTGTAGGAAGGGAGAGCATTAAGCTTCTTTGCGGTCGTCAATGTTGTCGCCTTCTGTAGGGGCCATCTCTTCTTCGAAGTCGGTGATTCCGGCTTTGATGAGGATGTTATACCATTGGATGAGTTTCTTGATATGACTGTTCTGCACGCGGTCCTGGTCCCATTCGGGAAGAACCTTTGAGAAATAGTCGTGCAACTCCTTGGGAGTAGCCTTCTTGAAGTTGACACTTGACTCCTTGCCTTTTTCCAGGTCACGCATAGAGGCCAGTACCTTCATCAGAGGAACGTCCTCTGTCTCGGTGAACATGGCAATATCAGCCAATGAGGTGATGCGGTCTGTGCCAAAGGCAGGCAGACGTTTGTGGGTATCGTCCAAGGCTTCAACGATAAGGCTGTTCTTGGCGCGTGATACTAATTTGTAAAGTCCCGGTTTACCCGAGATGGCTAAAATGGTCTGTTTCATATTCTTTTCTTATCTTAAAATATTATCTATCTGAGCGTCAATGTCTGCAATGCCGTCATTGACTATTTCGTCGTCGGCCAGTTCCCTGACCTTTTCCTGCGACCATTGACGTTGCATCCATTGCAGTACGTTGTCACGGCTGATGCCGTCGCGCTTCATGACGCGTTGTATACGCACTTCTAGTGGGGCAGTGACCACGATGACACGGTCGACAAGTTGGTAGATGCCTGACTCATACATGATGGCACTTTCCATCCATTGCATACCACTCTCCTGGAAGTCTTGGAAGACGGCAGGGTGCACGATGTCGTCAATGGCTTTGGCGTTGGCTTCGTTGGCTAAGAGAAACTTGGCGACGGCAGCCTTGTTGAGCGCCTCTCCGTGATAGGCATCCTCACCGATGAGTGCCGTCAACTGTTGTCGTATCTCTGGCGAGGTGCGTATCAGTCGCTTGGCAGCCGTGTCACAGTCGTACACGTCAATGCCTCGTGCTTTCAGCCTTTGGCAAACAAAGCTCTTTCCAGAGCCAATGCCTCCCGTGATACCTATCTTCATTCTTCCTCTATCAGATAGTCTACTTCCTTGGTCTCGAGCGATGCACGGCTGATGCCTTGAGGTACGCTACGAAGGTATATCTTGCACTTTTCCGAGTGCGAATCCATGATTTCATTGTAATCTGTAATCACAATGAAGTCGTCAGGACACAGGCTGCGGATACGGTCGGCACCGGCCACAAAGTGTATTCTTACCTTGGGTGGGAAGGTGCGCAGCACCTTTCCTGCAGGTACGTTGATGCCCTGTATGGGAACACCATCTATCGTTTCTTCCGTCAGCACGTCGGTGTAGAACTTGATATGGATTTGCTTCGGAACCACTTTTACGTCGTTCATGTGCGACAACTGACAGTCGATAGACAGGGTATCGCGGAAATTGGCATAGTTCAGCGCTTCCGTGTAGATGGTGCTGATGCTGTCCAACTTCTGTTGTGTGGCATATACGTCAACACTGTCGGGCGTGTATTCTACTTGTGAGATGAAGTATAGCTGGTCGGGAATGATGCGTCCTGTCCATCTGACGGGTACACGCTTGTGTTCTCCATAGTTGTATGAGAACTCCAGTCGCTCAGGTTTGATGGAAATTGTCTTTGAAGAAAGTTCCAGAGCCTGTTCCACGATGCGCTTGATGTCTCCGTTGGCTATAACACCTCGTCCGTGACCTCTGTCATAGGTCTTGAAGTTGATGTTCATTGTCTTCAGCCTGTCTCCGTGAAGGTATGACAAGATGACCCATCCCTTGTCTCTTACCGTGACGCGCAGGGTGTCGACAGGTGTAGAGGTCAGCACTACGTTCTTGGGGATATTGCCCACTTGTATGGGTATCTTAACCTCTTTCTCGTAGGTCTCATTCATAGTCTTAATCAGCCAGAATATTCCAGAGAGAAACAGAAAGAAAACAAAGACCAAAAATTGCTTGTTCATGTTGCTGAACAAGAAAAGTCTGATGGCCTTGAATATGGTCTTGATACCCGACATTCGGAGAAATGCTGTTGATTATTTGCCCTGTACGGGTGCGCTGGCCATGTCTTTGAAAACATAGCCCTTGTCCACCTTGATGACTACGCCGTCTGCTATCTTCACTTCAATGATACCATTGGCCAGATCGATTTTCTTGACGGTACCGTAGATGCCACCGCCGGTAACAACCTGAGCGCCTTCCTGCAGGTTGTTCTGGAAATTCTGGATTTCCTTCTGACGCTTCTGCTGAGGACGGATCATAAAGAAATACATGATGGCGAAGATGGCAACCATCATAATGAGGAAACTGGTCATGCTGCCACCGCCTTGTGCAGCTTGAGCAGCGAGAAATAACTGTGTCATGTTCTTTTCTTATTGATTTGTTGATATTATCGTTCTTCTATATGTTTCAGCAGTCTTCCTGTCTTGGTCAGGTAACGTGCTATCGTATCCAGCATTCCGTTAATGTAACCTGCACTGCGTGGGGTAGAGTATAGCTTGGCAATCTCCACATATTCATTAATGGTGACGGTGATGGGGATGCTGGGGAAGGTCATCATCTCGGCAATGGCAATCTGCATGATGACAATGTCCATGTAGGCCAGACGTGAGAAGTCCCAGTTGCGCGAGGATTCGCTCATGAAGTGCTGATACTCGTCGCCATTCATGATGGTTGCACGGAACAGCTTACGGGCATAGTCCTTGTCTTCCTCGTTGTCGTATTCAGGCAAAAGCTCTTGATGCGACTGGTTCTTTTCTTCAAAGCGCTTGATGGTCTTTAGGACAAAGGTGTCAACCACCTCCTTGTCGTCGTTCCAGTAAAGGCTTTGCTCTTCCAACAGGGCATCCAGGTCGTCGTTGTGCTGTATCAGGGTGCGATACAACTTGCGCCATAGTTCCCGGTCGGCTTCATAGCTGTCCTCCGGACTGGCCATATAATCCTTGTATATTTGGCTTTCGGTAACAAGTTGATACATCTTCTTCAGAAACTCAGGTTCGTCATTCCACGTCTTCTTCTGGGTTTCCATGAAGTCGTTGAGCATCTTGTTCCCTTCTAATTGAAGGGCAAAACGGTTGTTGACAAACTTCTGTGAGGGCATTTCTGTCCCCTCGCGCTGGGCTCTCGACTGAGCCACTTCCAGATGACGTTGCGCCTCACGGGTAATGCTGACGATTAGGGCCAGCAGGAAATTGTAAAGGTCATAGGCTTTTGACAGGCTGAATAATAATTCCTTTTCAGCCGAGTCAATGTTTTTGCTCCCGTTTTGATAGTACGCGTAAGTCAACTGTACTGTCTTAATCCTGATGAGTTCTCGATTAATCATACTGTTTAAATAGCTATTTGATACACTTATCAGCTGCAAAGGTACGAATAAGCGAGAAGAAAACCAAATTTTATTTGAGTTTTCTCGAGCGAAAGTACCTAAGACTGCCCAAAACTATATACGAAAAAAGGTCTATACCGCAATGGCACAGACCTGTTTTTTCACCTTTTCGGACAAGGAGTTCATCGTGAAGTGACAGACAGCAGTCCGTCCTTCAGTCCGTCGGCAGTACACGTCAGGGTTGTCGTCGACGGCTGTTGGCCACTTTGTATCAGCACCTGAGCCCGTCCGTTGAAGGCGGGGATGCTGAATGTATGGCAGGGCTGCTGGTCGGGATGGTCGCTGCCCAGGTATGCGGGGTCGCCATTGCCACAGCCGATGATGCTGGCGTCACCATCCAGCCGGAAGGTCAGCATGGGACAGGCATCAGGGACGAGACGGCCCTTCTGGTCGTGAATCTCGATGTTGACCACTGTCAAGTCCTGACCGTCGGCAGCTATCTGCTGGCGGTCGGCTTTCAGCACCACCCTTGCAGCGGGTCTGGTGGTCTCGATAGTCTCGGTCAGTATGCGTCTGCCGTTCTTATAGCCTGTAGCCACCACACGCCCTGGCTGGTAGACGGCTTTCCACTTCAGATGACCGTTGCGGGGCATCTTCTGGCGACCCAGCCGCTTGCCGTTGACGGTTAGTTCCACCTCGTCGCAGTTGCTGTATGCCCACAGTTCTATCTCTTCGCCCTCATGGCCTTGCAGGTTCCAGTGGGGGAAGATGTGCAGCGTCGGTTCGTCCGTCCACCACGACTTCAAATACCACGCCTCGTCTTTCCAGAAACCGCAGTAGTCCAGCACGCCGAACTCTGAGTCGTGGGCGGGGTAGGACAGCGGATTCGGTTCACCGCGGTAGTCGAAGCCCGTCCAGAAGAAGCAGCCTGCTGCCCAGGGGCGCTCAGCATAGAACCGCCATCCGCGCTCAATGCGGTTCTCCGTACCATCTTTGTCGGCACTGAGATTCATGGAGCGCATGTGGCCAGGGGCATCGGCAGAATCGAAATAGACACCACGCGTGCCACAGCCCGTCGTTTCTTCCGTACCTACTATCTTCCACGTTGGATTTGCCTTCTTGCGGTTGTCGACATCGTTTTGCAGGATATAGTTGAAGCCTACCACATCGAGTCCCTTAATCATTTCTATGCCGCCGGCATTGGCAATGGTCGACGGACGGGTAGGATCGAGCAGCCGGGAATGTTCACGCATGGCAGCGGCTATGCGCCTGCCTTGGATGGTGTTCTCCATGCCCCATTCCTCGTTGCCACAGCTCCAGAGGATGACGCTGGGGTGGTTGCGGTCGCGGCGTATCATCTTCTCCAACAGTCGCAGGTGCTCGTCGTTGACACCCGTCAACCGGTTCTCGTCGATGACCAGTATGCCCTCGCGGTCGCAGATGTCCAGCTGGGCTGGTGTCATGGGGTTGTGCGAGGCTCGGTAGGCGTTGCATCCCATCTTCTTCAGCTGCTTGATGCGCCATGCCATGAGTGCTTCGGGTATGGCTGCCCCCACACCGGCATGGTCCTGATGCATGTTGACACCCTTCAGCTTCAGCGGTTTGCCGTTCAGCAGGAATCCGCGGTCGGCGTCGAATAGAATATCGCGAAGACCAGTTGTCGTCTCATAGACGTCAGTCACCTTTCCGTCCACCTTCACCGTGGTTTCCACTTTATACAGATAGGGGTCGGTGGTGCTCCACAGGTGCGGGGTGTTTAAGTTGAGTGTTGAGCGTTGGGCGTTGAGGGTTTGCTTGGGTTGCAGTGTCAGGGTTTGAGAGGTGCTATGGGCTACCTCGTGACCATCGGCATCGAATAGCCGGTGCTCCACCTGACACGTTTGTGTCGTCAGCGACGCATTGACCACCTCTGTATTGACATGGACAACAGCTTGGTCGTAGGGTTGGTGTAGTTCGGCATAGACAAAGGTACCGAAAGGTGCCACGCTGACTGGTGACGTCTTGATGAGCCACACGTCACGGTAGATGCCGGCACCCTCGTAGAACCAGCCCTCCTCCAGTGATGCGTCGGCACGCACACATATCAGGTTCTCGCCACCGTAGTTGACATACTCCGTCACGTCATACACCTGGGTGGCATAGCCGCTGGGTTCTTCGCCCATCCAGAAACCGTTGAACCACACCTGGGCATGGCGGAAGATGCCGTCAAACTGCAATAGCAGTCGCCGACCCTCGTCACCGGCAGGAATGTGGAGTACCTTGCGGTACCACCCCACGCTGGTTTCCGGATAGCGCCAGCCAACGGTTTTGTAGCCGTGCGAGTGGCTGGCCTCGCGGGCATATGGCAGCGTCGTCACCCAGTCGTGTGGAATGCGTACCTCCTGCCAAGTCCTATCGTCGAATTTCACACTGTACGGACCCTCGTTGTGTATCGAGTTGGCCTTTGTCAGATAGTTGAAATATTCCGTGCCACACCCGAAGTCCTTCTGTGGGTCTGCTGCATGTCCCAGAGAGAACTTCCAACCCTCGCTCAGTCTTGTCTTCTCACGGACGCCCGTTGCAGCCTGTTGCACGTACGAACTCACCATCGGATCCAGTTTATTTTGTGCCATCATACTGCCGCCGCCCATCAGCAGCAAAGCCAGCAAACACTTCATCGTTCTTTTCATCATTTAGCTTGTTTTAGATATCAGAAAATAAATTTGTTCACATTTTGGAGACAAAGGTAAAAGGAAATTTTTAATAACGCGTAAACGCTTCGCTAAAAAAATGTTAACCACGAGCTATTTATGCTTTTGCTTTCAGTGCCATGATGTGAACATCATAGATGCCCACAAATCACCTAATTATTATAACGCGTGAAGAAAAAAGAAAAAAACTTTGGCTATTAGCGAAAAAAAGTGTACCTTTGCACCCGCTTTCGACAATCCCCCTACGGGAGGCCGGAGCTAAACCTTCGCATCGTGTGATGGTGGATTAAGCAAATAACTTAATTTTAGAGTAACACATTTTAATTATGAAAGAGATTAACGTAAGTGGTAAGAAGCGCACCGAAGTAGGCAAGAAGGCCTCAAAGTTGCTTCGCAAGGAGGGTATGGTTCCCTGCAATCTGTATGGTGAGAAGAAAGGCGAGAATGGTCTGCCCGAGGCAATGGCTTTCGTGGCTCCTATGGCTGAGCTCCGCAAGGCTGTATATACTCCTCATGTATATGTTGTCAACCTGAACATTGACGGTACTGAGCATAAGGCTATCATGAAGGAACTGCAGTTCCATCCCACAACGGATGCACTGCTGCATGCTGACTTCTACGAGATCAACGAGACCAAGCCTATCACCGTTGGTATTCCCGTTAACATCGTCGGTCACGCCCAGGGTGTTCGCGATGGTGGTCGTCTGAACCTCTCTATCCGTAAGATTAACGTTACCGCTCCATATAAGCAGATTCCTGAGAAGCTGGACATCGACGTTACAGAGTTGCAGCTGGGTAAGGCCATCAAGGTTGGCTCATTGAGCTTCGAGGGTCTTGAGATTGCTACTCCGAAGGAAGTTATCGTATGCTCTGTCAAGGCTACACGTGCTTCTCGTTCGGCTGCTGCTGATGCTGCTGCAGAGTAAGTGAAACCTTAAAAAAATGGACAAGTACTTAATTGTTGGTCTGGGTAACCCTGGCGATGAATACGCTGAGACCCGCCACAATACAGGATTTATGGTATTGGACGCTTTTGCGAAGGCGTCCAATATTGTTTTTGCCGACCGCCGTTACGGTTTCGTGGGCGAGACCTCGCTGAAAGGCCGCAAGGTGTTTCTGTTGAAACCCACCACATTTATGAACCTCAGCGGCAATGCCGTGCGCTATTGGCTGAACCAGGAGAATATCGACCAAAGCCGACTGCTGGTGGTTAGCGACGATGTGGCGCTGCCGCTGGGCTCGTTCCGTCTGAAGGGCAGTGGCTCGAACGGCGGACACAATGGCTTGGGACACATCCAGCAGCTCATTGGTCAGAACTATGCCCGTCTGCGTATGGGTATCGGCAACGACTATCCGGTAGGCTCGCAGATAGATCATGTGTTGGGACGTTTTTCGACGGAGGAACGCGAGCATCTGCAGGCGACCATCGACCTGACTGTCGACATCATCAGGAGTTTTGTGTTGGCAGGCGTCGACGTGACGATGAACCAGTATAACAAGTTGGGAAAGACACCAGTATGGCAGAAACAAACGAAGCAAGAGTAGACAAGTGGCTGTGGGCTGCACGTATCTTCAAGACACGCTCCATCGCTGCCGACGCCATCAAGAACGGGCGCGTCACCATTAGCGGCATGAATGTAAAACCCAGTCGCATGGTAAAGGTGGGCGAAGTGATTAACGTGCGCAAGCCCCCCGTGACCTATTCGTTTAAAATTCTGAAGACGATAGAACAGCGGGTAGGCGCCAAGCTATTGCCTGAGATCTACGAGAACGTGACGGCGCCCGACCAGTACGAATTGCTGGAGATGAACCGTATCAGCGGCTTCATTGACCGTCAGCGGGGAACGGGACGGCCTACGAAGAAAGACCGCCGTGCACTGGACGACTTTGTTGGTCCAGCCATGGAGGGCTATGGTGATTTTGACTTTGATTTCGACGAAGATGATATTTAATATTCTTTGGATTGTAGTCGGTGTGGCACTCGTCCTTTTCGGTGCCGACAAACTGACGGAAGGTGCCTCGGCACTGGCTCGGCGCATGAATGTGCCTGAGATTATTATCGGTCTGACCATTGTGGCTGCAGGAACCTCAGCTCCTGAGTTCTTCGTCAGTCTGGTCTCTGCCCTGAACGGTACATCGGACATGGCGGTAGGTAATGTGGTCGGTTCGAACACGATGAACGCGATGCTCATCGTGGGAGCGGCAGCACTGGTAGCCCCGATGGTGATCAGTCCGTCGACGGTGAAGAAGGATATCCCTTGCTCCGTCCTTGCCTCCATCCTGCTCGTCGTACTGGCTTTCGACGGGGCTCTGGGACGCTTCGACGGCATCATCCTACTGTTGGGCTTCGCCGCCTTCATGGCCTACACGCTGATGCAGGCGAAGACGGGAACGAGTGACGTCGTCAAGGAGAGTTCCCCGGTGTGGAAGAATATCCTTTTTGTGGTCTTCGGCCTGGCTGGTCTGGTGGTGGGCAGTAACCTGTTTGTCGACGCTGCATCGGACATCGCTTTGTCGCTGGGCATCAGCGAGGCTGTTGTCGGTCTGACCATCGTGGCGGGAGGAACCTCACTGCCAGAATTGGCTACCAGTGTGGTGGCTGCTCGCAAGGGACAATCTGCGATAGCCATTGGAAACGTAATCGGTTCCAACGTGTTCAACATCTTGTTCATCCTTGGAACGACGGCAACCATCAATCCCCTGGAAATAGAAGGCATCACCACCATTGATATGGCAGTGATGCTCCTGTCGGTAGCCCTCATCTGGCTCTTCTCGCGCACCCGCTATACGGTGGAACGCTGGGAAGGTACCGCACTATTGTTGGGCTATATGGCTTATCTGTGGTGGCTGATTACTTCACTGTAATCACCACCTTCTTTAAATCCTTGTCGGCACTCGACGATCCCACCATGAGTTCATATTTGCCTGGCACAACACGCATGGTGTTGGTCTGGGCATCCCATCCCTCAAAGCACTGACGGGGGAAGTCAATGGCTATTGCCTTGCTTTCACCTGCTTCCAGCATGACTTGCTGGTAGGCTTTCAGCGTCTTCTGAGGACCTTTTTTGTCTGCGCTACGACGTACGTAGACCTGAACGGTCTCCATACCTTTCCGGTCACCGGTATTCTTGACCGTCACGCGTACCTTATTATTCTTATAGACGGGTTTGCTGATGTCGAAGGTGGTGTAGCTCAGTCCGTAGCCGAAGGGGAACAGCGCCTCGCCGGTATAGTAGCGATAGGTGCGGTTTTTCATTGTGTAGTCCAGGAAATCGGGCAACTCCTCCGTGCTCTTGTAGAAGGTGATAGGCAGCTTGCCGCTGGGGTTGTAGTCGCCAAAGAGCACGTCAGCAAGTGCTGTTCCACCTTGTTCGCCACTATACCACCACTGAACGATGGCATCACATGACTCTAATTCTGGCGTGAGCCCCATCGCACTACCTGAGCAGTTGACAAAGATGACCTGTTTGCCAGCCTGATGGAGCATGGCCAGTATGTCACGTTGCGCCTGAGGCAACTCGATGCTGGTACGGTCGCCACCCTTGAAACCGGGTTCGCTGACTTTCATCTCCTCACCCTCTAAGCTGGGGGAGATGCCACCTACGAAGACGACGGTCTGTGCATCACCTATCTGTGCCAGCAATTCTTGTGGGGTGGGATTGATCTTTTTCTTGATGTCGAAGTTCAGGGCACCATAGCCAGTTTCCTGAACGTAGTCTATCTGAATACGATAGTGTTCGCCAGCCTTTACGTTCAGCTCTTTCTTGGCGCCTTGAATGCGGTGGCGTACTTTCCAGATGTCCACCAGCGTATCACCATTGACGATGAGGCGCAGTTTGTCGTCAGCGCTGATGTCGAAAATGAGTTTCTCGTCGGCTGTGGGCTTGAAGATACCATCCAGGCGGGCAGAGAAGTTCTCAAGAGAAACCCCAGGTGCAAACACCGTGTTACCACCGTTGCTCAGCTGGATGGGGTTCGCGATGTTAACGGTTGTCACAGGCTTCCCCTTCATTTCGGTGTTGTTCCAGTAGATGGCCTGCATGCCCTTGTAGCCTAACGGACTCCGAATCTTGTCATAGCGACTCTCAAAAGCTTCGTTACGAGTCAGACCGCATCCTTGTATGTAGCTGACCTTTGCCTTCTTCCCGATTCCTTCTAACGCTGTGATGGTACGAGTAGGGTAGCCTGCATAGTTGCCCCACATCATCACGGAGTCGTTGGCATTGGGTCCCATGACTACAATGTTTGATGTTTGGTGTCTGATGTTAGAAAGGGGCAGGATGCCATTGTTTTTCAGCAATACGATGCCTTTCTTGGCCATCTCGTAGGCTAGCGCCTTGTGTTCCTTCGAGGCAATCACGCTGGCGGGAATCTTCGTCCATGGGTTCAACTCGTCATTGTCGAAGTCACCCAGTTCGAAACGGGCAATGAGCAGACGGCGCAGGCTCTTGTCGAGGTCAGTCTCCTTGATGTCACCGCGCTTCACGGCAGCAGGCAGGTTCTTGTATTCCGAGCCGCACTCCACATCGGTACCGCTCAGTACGGCCTTACTGGCAGCAGCCTCCTTGTCTTTGGAAACATTGTGCCACTGGGGAAGGAAATCGCGGATGGCACCGCAGTCGCTGGTGATGAGTCCGTCGAATCCCCATTCGTCACGCAATATCTGCTGTTCGTAGCGGGTCTGGGCGCAGCAAGCCTGCCCGTCAATACGTTGATAGGCACACATCACCTCAGCCACCTTTCCATCTTGTACCAATGCTTTGAAGGCAGGCAGGTAAGTTTCCCACAGGTCGCGCTCGGGCAGGTTTTCGATGTTGAACGTATGACGGTTCCATTCCGGACCGCTGTGTACGGCAAAGTGCTTGGCGCAGGCCAGTAGTTTGCAATACTTGCTCACACCGAGGTCTTCGCCTTTGTAGCCTACACCTTGTAGACCGCGTACCACGGCCAGTCCCATTTTTGTCGTCAGATAAGGATCTTCACCATAGGTCTCCTGTCCGCGTCCCCATCGTGGATCGCGGAATATGTTGATGTTCGGTGTCCAAAACGACAGGCTCTGGTATCGTTGTATGTTACCGGCTTTCTTGGCTTGCTGAGCCTTTGCACGGGCCTCGTCGCTGACGGCAGTGAACACCTGGTGTAGTAGGGCATCATCCCATGAGGCTGCCATTGCCATTGTGATGGGGAATACGGTGGCAAATCCGTTTCGTCCCACTCCATGCAGCGCCTCGTTCCACCACTGGAATTGTGGAATGCCCAGTCGCGGAATGGCTGGCGAGGTGTCCATCATCAGCTTCACTTTCTCGTCAAGCGTCAGACGACCTAGTAAGTCGTCGGCACGTTGCTCTGCGGTTAGCTGTGGGTTCTGGTACGGCAGCATTTGGGCGTTTGCTCCTATTGATACCGTTGCTAATAATACAGTCAGTAGTTTTTTCATGTCTTGTTATTTGATAATGATTTTGAACTTCGTTCGAGCTCGTTCACGTTTGGAAATGAGAACAAGCTCTCATTTCTCTCACTTAATCACGACTTTCTTTCCGTTCTTAATATAGATACCCTTGGTAGGATTGGTTATCTGCATGCCTTGGAGGGAATATGATGTTTCCTTGGATGTATTCTTTGATGCTACAATTTTTTCGATTCCGCTGGTTTCTTTGTTCCAGCTATAGGAAGCTTCGTGTTCGTGCTCCATGACAGCACTCAAATCTGCATCGGTAGCCTTTACAGTTTTATTATCTTTTGTTCTTGTGAATGTGCAACCATTGATGAATTTGATGTCTTTGCAGAAGAATAGCCTGACACCATTTCTGTGAGAAATCTGTACATTATCAAAGGTGACGTCATATACGTAACTTTCTGGACGACCAGCAATTTGAATCCCATTGTATTTTTTGTCGTTGCTATTCTTTCCATCTATATAGCCACTAGCCGTTACATTTTGAATCAGAATGTTATGGAACTCAGGAGTCGTTGCTATTTTCGGTTGAGCGGTAGATGTCAAGTCTGGAGTATTGTCGTACCAGGCAGTCATGCTAATAGGAGCCTCCACGTTGTTCATGGTGCAGTTACGGAAAATAATGTCGTGCACATCACCACTACGGTCTCTATTTGATTTCAGACGGAAACCGCAACCTGTCCCGTCGAAGGTTATGCCCTCATAGATGATGTGATGCATATTCGTGGTGTAACTGCCAAAGGATGCGCCGTGACCATCTTTGAAAGTGCAGTTCCATACATGGACATATTGAGCTTCGCTGTCTGTTACCACATTGTCGTCACCTGTGTCAATCATACAGTTGTATATGTTGACATACTGTGTCCAAATGGGAATGCCGTCGGTGTTATGTGAAGGTGTGCTTGCTTCAGACGAAGGGTTCTTGATTTCAATATCGTGAATGGTTGTATGGGCTCCCCTTCCTGATTGACCAACAGTCAGATTAGCACCAGGAGCATTCTGCATACGAAAATTGCGGAACAGAAAGCGGTTGCCGTTACCAAAACGAATCATGGCACCACGCTTCACGCCAGAATCTTTATAGTGTTCCCACCAAGGTGCACCTTGTCCGTCAATGATGGAGGTATTACCTTCGCCCTCTATTACAACATCTGTCGGTGTACCTTTATGAATAATGAAATTGTTGCCATCGGTAATGCTTCGGTCACCATATGCTAACCATCTCAACGTAGCCCCTGCACAAAGATGCAATATTGTTTTTGAACCTATCTGAATGGTGTTGCTCAACCATTCACCAGATGGTATTACTACCATGCCTCCGCCGGCACTATTAGCGGCATTCAGTGCATCCTGTATAGCCTTGGTGTTATCAGCAGATTCTGTTGATGCACCATAACTGGTAATATAGAAGGTGTTTGTTTCTGTAAAAGAAGGCAAGTCTTTTGGAAGTTGCACCTCATTCCATCCTTCAGGAGTATTCTTGCTGTTTTTTTCCGCTTCCATGCTGAAGCTGATTACCTGTGCCATTGAACTCACACTGCAGGTGATGCACAAAGCCAATGCAAATGTTTTAGACAAGTATTTCATATTTATGTTTATTTAGTTGTTACGATTTCATTCATGTAAAGTTCCAGATTGGTATAGCCGGCCTTATTTGTCACGTTGCCATCTGTTGCATTGTTGGGATTTAGTCCGTGGCGGCGTTCCCATTCGTCAGGCATACCGTCGCCGTCAGTGTCCTTGGGAGCAGGCTTGCTTTTCAGCTCTGGCCAGGGACTGTCGCCTATCTTGACATCGTTCTGGGTATTGATGATGCCTGGTGAGCAGCCTTCACCGGTAAAGGTGGCTGTGCCCTCGCGGACATCTTTGACAATCATCTTGTCCAGCGCATCACGATGCAGGCTGGCACCGGCTTTCTGTAGCACTAACTCGTAGGCTTTCTCTGCGGTGTGCGTGACGACAGGCGCAAACGGCATGGGCTCACGCAGTCGGATGGTATCTTGCGTAACAGCAGTATAGGTGCCATCGTTTCCCAGTCGGTCTATCTGGTTCCATACGCCATAATCCCAGTTGTGACGAGTCACTTCCGGGTACCTCGCATTGACGTTGCCTTCTACATAGTATTTTCCCCATACATGCCACATCTTATCCCATACGTTAGGGCGTTCTGTTCCGTGGTGAGTATATTTCGAGGTGCGTATATTAGGTGCGGCAATGCGCATGCCTCGAAGATCTGTCGGTGTGCCCGGTCCTGGCTTATAGTAGTTGTTCACGATATTCACCGTCATAGCCTCACCTCCGTAGCATCCGTTTTCCGTCCAGTTGTAGATGACATTGTTGCGTAAGTCCATACGCTCATCTTCTTGAGTAAACGGGCTCGGACCCAATCGGGGAGTTCGGGATGTGTGATGTGCGATCAGGTTATGGTGATAAGAAGCGCCACTGCCGCCCCAGTTGCCGCCATAGCCATGCTTGCCTTTCTGGTGGCCTGCATTGTTTAGACTTTGTGATATGATGCACCATTGTACGGTGAAGTCGCGATTTCCGTAGACGGACAGACACTCGTCGATAGACCAGCTGATGGAGCAATGGTCGATGATGATGTCCTGACTGCGACTGCCTCCCAGACCATCACCCTCATGATGAGCCACCTGTCGGTTTCCCAATCGAAAACGCACGTAGCGAATGATGTTGTTGGAAGTAACGGATACAGGGTAGTCTGCCAAACAGATTCCATCGCCGGGAGCCGTTTGTCCTGCCACCGTCGTGTTTGGCGAGAACCTCAAAGGCGATTTCAGGAAGATGGTTCCTGATACGTCAAAAACAATCGTCTTGGGGCCTTGCTGTGCATTAGCCCATCGTAGTGTACCTTTCTGCGGACCGTCTTCCAAGGTGGTGACGTGGTAGACCTCACCACCTCGTCCGCCAGTGGTGTAGCGGCCGAAACCTTCTGCTCCTGGGAATGCCAGTAGCTTCTCCTGTGCTTGAGTCAGCATAGAATTAGCAAGTACCCAGACAATCATTAATAGTCTGTTTAGCGTCATGTTTGTTTTGTTTGTAGTTTGTTTTTGCAAAGGTACGAACAATTTGTGAAACTTCCAAATATTTGATGTGGAAACGCACTTGATGATAGGTTGTAGTAATAATACGGATGATTTGTAGAAAAGTAGCGGAATTTTTCATTTTTATTAAAAAAATATGTTTTAAAAACTAGAATAAATTGCTAAATTTGTTTCGTCTAATCAATAAATCTCGATTATTTGTGACTTTATAATCATGGACTAGACTTAACTAAAAATAGAATAAAGCAATGCACGTAGGTAAAAGAATTAAAGAAGTTATGGAAGAACAAGGACGTTCTGCTAGTTGGCTGGCATCCAAAATTCCTTGCGAACGTACTAATATGTATGATGTCTTTAAACGGAAAGACGTCTCTGTAGGTTTGTTGTATAAAGTCTCGGTCATTCTGGACCACGATTTCTTCTTGGAAATCTCTGAAGAGTTACACAAGTCGCACGAGGAAAAATCACCCTATAGCCTCTCAAATCCTTAATCGGTAAACGCAGAATTTGAGCATTTTTATCATATAATGAGGGCGGGCACCGTTGTAGTGTCCGCCCTCAAAAGTATTTATACTAGAGGATTTATTGCCAGCGCAAGTCGCCGATACCAGTTTCCTCTAATTTGCCAATGATGGAGAAGTCGCCTGTAGCTGGAGCCTTCCAAAGTTCTGTTTCAGTCTGCTTTGCATCCTTGATACCTTCGAAAATGTTCTCGGCTACCCACTCATAGGTGGTCATGTAACTGCTCTCCACGTTAACAGTGGCCTTTGACGCATTAATCATCTTTCCTGTAGCACCTGCTTGCCATGGAGCCTTTGCTTTCATTGCAGGACCAATCAGTGTCTTTTGGACATTGATGGTGATGGCTGTACTTCCCAGGTTCAGCATTTGTCCTGTCTCTAATGGAGCATAGCTTAACGTACAGTTTGTAAAGTTGATAACAGGGTTCTGGGCTGCATTCTGACGGAAGTCAGCAATTACATTAATATTCGTAATAGTACAGTTGTTGAATGTAACTGTTCCAAAGCTATCACCGGCTTTGTTGCTAGTTGTCACAATACCTTGGTCACCAACACCGTTCATTACACAGTCGTCAAACACAACTTCGCCAAACTCCTTTTTGTTAGAAGAACCGTCTTGTGCACGTACAAGAGCACGATAATAGTTCATTGAGCATGACTTGAAACTGATGCGACCAATGGTTGCAGCAATACCGTCAGCCAGGTTGAATACTTGCTTCGAACCGAACTTGTTGTCTGTGCATGCCTTGACATCTTCTGCTCCCTTGCCTGCATAGAAATCAATCTTTTCGAACTCGATGGCGGCAATCTCGCTACCGGTAATAGCGGTCATGGCGGCGCTTGAAACAAACTTTGCATTACCAGCCAGTGTCAGACCTGTTACAAACTTGATTCGGTTGGCACATGTGGGGAATTTGACATCACTGATAGTGTATTCAATACCACCTTGTAATACATACGTGATGTTCTGACCCGGATTTTGCTCAATATCTTCAGCAATTACTGCGCTAGTGATGAACTTCTTGCTCTCATCAGGAGTCAGATTTCGAAGGTCAATGACCGCGTCAGAACCAAAGTCCTCAGAGGCAACGGTGGTGAAACGCTTCTTACCCAGATACTTGTCACTGGCATATGCCATTACACGGTAAGTAGTCTTAGGTTCCAAACCGTTAATGATAATAGATCCATTCTCATTGTCTGCTTCGGTCACTTGAACTTCCTTCACTAGCTCCTCATCGTCATCGTTGACGATGCGCAGAAGGTCATAATCTACATCGTCCCATGTAACACGAACGGCATTGTCGATAATGTCTGTTGAATTAATGGCTTTCAATGATGTAGGATAGTCCAAAGTAGTGGTAGTTAAGGTAAATGCCTTTGACTTTAGGCCACTTTCTGTGTTGGCTGCAGTCAAGAAGACATTGTACTCCTGATCATATTGCAGATTATCGAATTCGCAATCAGTCTTGTCGGTGACAATCTCCTGAACATCATTGCCATCGATAGACTCAATCCTCACGATGTATTGGTTAGCTGAGGTGTAGTTGTCCCACTTGATTGTCATGTATGGAACCAGATTTTCATCGAGGAAATGCTCGATATTACCCGATTCTGTAATGACAGGACGGAACAGGGCATCAGCCTGAGGCAGATTATCATCGCTACAACTGACGATGCCTACCGCTCCTGTTGTTACTGCAGCGAACAGCAACATTGATTTTAATATCTTTTTCATATTCATTTGCTAAATATTATTTGTATTCTTTCTCGATGGTAGCAATCTCAACATTGGTTCCCTTTTCCATGATAGCATCAAGAATCTTGTAGCCATCATTGTTCAGTACGGTACTTGCTGAAATGGTTTCAGTGTTTATAGCCAGCAGATAAGGAACAACACCGTTACCTGTCAGAGCACCACCAGAATAACCACGGTAGAGACGAGTGAAATAGTCGGAAGCAGCATAGACATCCTTACGAGTGATACCTGTCGGTTCTCCGTCGTTAACTGTTATCACCTCAAGGAATTTGTCAGAGTTCTTGTCGTTGTTCAACTGATAGGTAATTGTACCACTCGCTTTGTCTGTGGTCTTAACAACATTAGAGTATTCTCCCTTTGCGGTAATATAGGTTGAAGTACGTTTAATCATGTTGGAACCCCAGTTGACAGACGACCATCCTGCTGTAAGATTGGCATCGTCAATCTTGTATTTCTCGTTCAGCCAAACGATGTCACTCTTGCGGTTCTTCTGACTGCCCTTGGCAATCTTCTTATAGTAGAGCTTGTCAGCCCAATTGACATAATTTGCAGCCTCAGGGAACTTAGTCAGAACGTCGGGGAGTGCCATCAAGTCTTGGTTAGTAGAAATACCCCAGCAGATAGCGGTACGCATAGCCTGTTCAATCTTCTTAGCATAAAGATTCCAGCGTACGAGGTCGAACTTGCGAAGAGCTTCACTTCCGAACTCCCAAGCGCGCTCGTCAACGATGGCGTTGAAGAATGCCTCCTTGGAACTCAAATTGTTTACGTATTCGCTAACTTGTTCTGTATAGTCTTCAGCACCGGCAAAAGCGCGTGCACGAACCTTTGTCAAAGCATCCTTAGCGATAGCAGTCGGTCCATTCAGCTCGTTCTCAGCCTCTGCCAACATCAGCAGAACGTCAGAATAACGCATCAAGGGGAAGTTGATACCAGTACCCTTCGAAGAGCCGGAACCCAACTCAACGGAAGCGCGGGCACGATCCCACTTACCTGCATAAATACTTGTTGAGGCAGCGGCTCGTATGGTGTCGGCATTATGGTCATACTTGGCACAGCAAATGTCGCGGCGAGTGTCTGTGTCAGCAAATGACATGTAGTAGGTCGGTGTAATGGCAACCTGAGCAGTCGTTGTACCCTGGACACATGAACCAGTGTTGGGAACACCGAAGCTCCAACCGATGTCACCACCATAGCTCTGTACGAAAGCAACTTCAAATAAAACCTCAGCATTATTGTCGTGTGAATAATTCATCTCGTTGATGAATGACTGCTCAAAGTTTGGATACAAGTCGCGTGGCTTCATTGAAATGAGTTTCAAACAGTAGTCCTTAGCCATCTGGTAATATTGGGCACTGGTCTGGGCGGTTTTCTCCGTACCGTTGACGTCTTTATACTTGACAGTCAAGTCATCTGAAGAAACATCCAGATAGTCGTCAGCACGCTTCATAGTGCCGTCCTTTGTCATACCGTAGCCGGCACGGAATAGGGCCAGACGAGCAATCAAACCAATGGCAAAATCACGATTCATACGCTCAATTCCACCAGTGTTTACATCGCTCCACTTCATGTTGGGCTCGATGTCAACCAGTTGCTGTAAGCAACGGCTGTATACGATATTCTTGTCTGTACGGGGCTTGTCAATTTCTTCACCCCATTTTGCTGCTTCATCGTAATAAGGAACATCACCGAAGAAGTTACACATCAGATAGTAGCGATATGCTTTCAGACAGGTCGCTTCACCTTTAATTTGCTGCATCTCGGCCTGAGTGCCTATACTGCTGGCATCAATACCTGCACGGATCTGATTTGCACGCTCAATAGCTTGAAGGTTGTTGTCCCAAACCTTCTTCACGTCGCCCCATCCAACGTTTCCTGCTGCCTGCAGGGGCCATACGGCATTACGGTGGTTGGTAGCGACAGCCTCACTGGGAGCCATCGCCTCCACGTCAGTGTTCTGCATCCAAACACCGCACATACGACTTGTATATGGGTCCTCGCAGAACAATACATATGCGCCATTGATGGCGTTGGTTGCAAACTCTGCGGAAGAATATACCATATTGGCATCCATCTGCGAGGGTGACTCTACGTTCAGCGTATCGCTGCAGGAAGTCAGTCCCATCACTCCAAGAGCTGCAATTGCAATATATTTATTCTTAAGTTTCATAATTGTTGTCTTATTTGATAAGGTTATTATAAGGTGACGTTAACACCAAAAGTGAATGCACGGCTCTTCGGATAAGACGAGAAGTCGATACCAGGAGTCAGACCAGAGTAGCTGGAGTTACGAGCATAGGAGCTGACTTCTGGGTCGAAGCCGGGATAGTTGGTGATAACGAACAAGTTAGTACCTGTTACATAGAAGCGCAGGCGCTGGATACCAACTTTCTTGGTAATATTGTTTGGCAATGTGTAACCAACTGTCAAGCTCTGTAGACGAAGGAATGACGCATCGTCCATAGCCCAGTCTGTGGGAACAACGACAGCATCACCTGTAGAGAATGGGCTCCACATCTTCTTTGCACCTTGTCCGTTGCCGCCTTCATTCCAATAAGCCAAATCTTCAAGTGTTCTCAATAATGCGCCAGTCTCTGGATTGATATACGAGTAGGCATTGCTTTGACTCATGGTCTCACGGAAGTTAGGATAAGTACCATTACGATAGCGAGAAGATGTCTGAATCTTGTTGGCATTGTAAATGTCGTTACCCAACTTGTATGTGAAGTTCATGTTGAAGTCAAAGTCGTAAATCTCACCACTGAAGCCGAAACCACCGGAACAAGTAGGATTGGTGTCACCAATTACGGTGATATCTTTAGCGTCTACAACACCATCACCATTCAGGTCTTTCAGTTTCATGGCACCTGGACGGATGCCGATAGCTCCACCTAACAGGGATGTGTTAGGAACACCCTCTTTCAATGTATATTGGTCAGTTGCGGGGTTATAGCTTGAGAAATCTGCAGTTGTATAGTAACCGTCACTCATCCAACCGTAAACCAAACCGATGGGATCGCCAACGCGGACAATGTAGTCCTGCTGGTTCTTGTTATCTGTACTAGCCCAACCAGAGGCGAAGGTCATTTCCTGTAGTCCGTTAGCAAGACTCTTGACATTAGACTTGTCGAAACCGATGTTGAAGTTGGCATTCAGTTTGAAATTCTTCTTCTGGAGAATGGCAGCATTCAACGTAACCTCAATACCCTTATTGCTGGTAGAAGCGGAGTTCTCCCATACAGTGGTGTAACCAGGAGCTGCAATCGTGTGGTTGATGAGCAGGTCGTCGGTATCGTTCCAATAAACATCGACGTTACCAGTCAGTCGCTCATGGAAGAAACCGAAGTCCAAACCGATGTTACGGGTTGTACGCTTCTCCCAGGTCAACAGGGGGTTGGCCAATACGTTAGAAACTGCCTGCTGGGTGTTGGCAATGTCACCTACACCATAGCGCTTGCCTGTTACGGAACTACCGCTATTGTAAAGTTGGATGTACTGCGTGTTACCAATCTTATCGTTACCTACCTTACCGTATGATACACGAAGTTTCAGGTTTGACAACCAACTGTGCGTAGACTCCATCCAAGGCTCTTCGATAATACGCCAAGAAGCTGCGGCAGCTGGGAAGAAACCCCACTGGTGACCGTCGCCAAACTGCGAGCTACCATCCTCACGCAATGTGACGGTAAGCAAGTAGCGGTCAAGTAGGGTATAGTTAATACGGCCGAAGAACGAAACCTTGTTTTGGTTGGCTGCAACGTTACCTGTCATTGATTCCATCTCACCCAATCCGAAGTTTGCGAAGACGGCTTCTGCATCGAATGCCTTACTAAAGTTTGTGGCGCTCATGGCGCTGTAGTCAGAACGGCTGGAGCGATACTCCTGACCACCCATCACATTTAAGTGATGAATCTTATTAATCTTGGTATCGTAGGTCAGCGTGAATGCTTCGCGAATGCTTCGTGTATTGGTCTTGGTCCAGTCGGCCAGCGGCATACCTTTCTTGTAAGATGCCTGAGTGGTAGTTGAACCGTACCAGTTCTTTACTTCATTGAAACCATAGGTGTATCCTCCGTCGAGACGGGCTGTCAGTCCCTTGATAGGAGTCTTCCAGTCTAATGAACCGTTGAATACAAACTGACGGTTATTGCGACGACGCCAGTATTGTTTAGACTGTTCAGCCAGTGACATGTTAGAACGCTGCCACTCCTGAATCTCATCATCTGACATCGTAGAGAAATCGGGGGTTATCATACCAGAAAGACCCTTTGTTGCTACACCATAAAGAGCATTTTCAGTACGAACCTTATAAGTACCACCCTGTGTACCTTGACCATTAGCTTCCTGGTCACTGACACGTACGTTCATTGAGAATTTCAGGCTTTTGTTGATTTGGTGGTTCAACTTCAAAAGCAAAGAATAACGTCCGAAATCGTTGTTTGGCAGCAGACCTGCGTTGAAGTCATAGGTTCCTGAGAGGTTGAACTGAGTCTTCTCTGTACCACCCTGCAAGCTCACGTTATGGCTTTGTGAAACTACGTTGCCACCGAACATGTCATCCTGCCAGTCAATAGCTTCCTGACTCTTGTAAAGATAAAGGTCGTCGTAAACGCCAAACTGCTTGTAGAAGGAATTGAGGGCGCTTTCGCCTCGAAGGGCGGCATACTCGTAGTTAGACATTACATACTGATAGGTGTCTAGAACGTCAATACGCTTTGATACCTTCTTAGTCTGCAGATAACCATTGTAGTTAATCTGTGTCTTACCTGCTTTGGCGTTCTTGGTTGTAATGAGGATTACACCATTGGCACCCTCAGAACCATAGATGGCTGTTGAAGAGGCATCCTTCAGCACAGTAATATCTTCGATATCGTTGGGAGACAGGTCGGTCAGTTTACCACCCTGGAATCCATCGATAACGATAAGAGGAGAGTTGTCACCGGTGATAGAACCACCGCCACGAACACGAATCAGCACATCTGCATCAGGTGAACCATCGGTAGTGGTAATGTTTACACCGGCCATTTTACCCGTCAGGGCCTCAGTCACATTTGAAACTGGAACCTTGACAAGATCCTGACCACTTACGGTAGCAACTGAACCAGTCAAGTCCTTCTTACGAACGGCACCATAACCGATGACTACTACGTCATTCAGTGTGGTGGCATCGTCTTCCAGAACTACGTCAACATGGGTCTTGCCTTTTACGTCAACAGTCTTGGTTTTCATGCCAATGTAGGAAATAACGATAGGGTTATTCCCAGACACTTTCAGCGTAAAGTTACCGTCGAAATCAGTCACTACGCCGTTCTTCGTACCTTTCTCAAGTACGCTGGCACCAATGACGGCTTCGCCTGTGGCGTCCTTCACAGTACCAGTAAGGGACTGAGCCTGCAATCCATACGCGATGAGTAGGAATGCCATAGTCAGTACCATTCGAGAAATACTCTTAAATTTAACAGACATAAAATTAGTAGTTTTAATAAAATTAATAAAATAGTAGAATATTCTGGCTGCAAAGATACGCAATATAATCGAGAAACGTGAATGTTTCTTAATTATTTTATTGCAAACGTTTACGTGATAGTTGCTAATACTCGTTTTTTCTAAAGCACATGTCTATAATTCTGTATTTATATTATCTTTGCAAAAACCATCAATGATGAAACGACTTCCTGTTATTTTAATAATGTTTGTGTACGTAATTTAATATGTATGGACTTAATGGGAAGCTGATAAGTAATAAGCGCTTTTTACGGTAAAACCTATGGTTTTGCTTGGCAATATATACGGTTTTGCAGTGTAATACCATAGGTTTTGTTGTGTTTTATCCGTCTCACAAGCAGATTTTAGATAACTCAGACATCGATAAAGCACAATAAAAAACGGAGAACCGATGAGGCTCTCCGCTTTTTATTGACAGAATATGGAATTACAATTTGCTTATATCTTCTATTGAAAGCCCTGTGTAATGAGCTATTTTCTCTATAGTCTCGCCCTCAGATTTCATCATGCGGGCAAATTCCATTGCTTTCTTTAATTCGCCTTCTGCTCTTCCTTCTGCTCTTCCTTCAGCTCTTCCTTCTGCCAAGCCCTCTAGTCGAGCATTTCCTAGTACATCATTCTGGATCATGATGGCATTCAGGTGCTCATCATAGGCATGTCGCTCTTTCTTGTCAAGCATCAGGTATTGTAGCTTTGCCCGTGCCTCCTGCAGTCCTGGAGCAGTAGTATTATCCTTGATATGCCCATTCTTCAGATAGTCAATCCACTCCTCAAGTGGTGTCTTGGCAATCTGGTTGAACTCATTAACACGGATAATGTAATATTCAGGGAAAATCTCCTCTGGCATCCTCATTCTGATAACGCCATTCTCCTTGGTACTTATCCTCAATGTATCCTGAGTGTGTACCCCTACAAACTTGTTTTGCCCATGATATAGATAGTCGGCTCCCTTGCCCAAGTCGAAGTAGATGATGTTGATAGAGTACACTTTCTTGATCTCATTATAGGTATTCCCCAGACTGATATGTTCTGTGATGGCCTTTGCCGTACCATACAGGATGCGCTCCAGATAGTAGATTTCTCTGGTTAGCTGCACTTCCACCAGGAATATTTCTTCCTTGTCATTCTTCGCCTTAACGTCTACACGGTTGAACTTATCATCGGCAAAGTCTTGGTTTCCTTCGCTTTCCAATAGCTCTACAATGTGTACCGGCTCATTTAGAAGTACTGTAATAAGTCCTTCCAACACACCAAAATTAGCTTTGTCGCGTAGCATACGCTTCACAGCCCAGTCGAATCTTACATATCTGTTGTCTGCATTCATGCCTTATAACTGAATAGGATTAACGGTGCAAAGATACGAACTTAGAATGAAAAATCCAAATGATTAAAAGAAAAAAAACGACGGAAGACCGTGGGGGCTTTCCGTCATTTAGAGGGGGGTGAAAGTTTTAGTCTGCATCTACATGTATGAAGTCAGGTCGGACATCAGCCTCTTCCGTCTGTATAGTAATATCGTTGAAGTGAATATTCCGAGTGTGTCGCACAAAAAATCCCTTGGCGGGCAGACAGCCCCACATGGTGGATTCCGGATAGTCTTTCTCTTTCTCATCCTTGACAGACCTCTCTATCTCTGGCAAATCACTGGCCTTTATTCCTCCTTTATGATGGATGCTGATGTGTGAGAGCCATACGTTCTCTACTGGATGATGGGGCAATCCTGTAATGCTGCACCCCATGGCACCCGCATTGCGTATTTGGATGTTGTCCAAATGTATGCCATTGATGCTTCCAACGTGGTCGATGGGGATGAGTGAATCGAAATCGGTGCCTTTCAGTTGATAGCCTCTGGCCCGATTGCCCAGACGGATAAAGATGGGAGACTCCGTTCTTTCTACATTGATATTTGAAATGTTGACGTTTTCCATCAGTCCGCCATCCACAATCTCCAAGGAAATAGCAGAAGAACCTATCCACTGACCGAAGAATTTCTCCTTTTGGTCGTAGCTTGGCTTGACAACAATATTACTGATGTTGATGTTGCGGAAACCTCCATTTGTTTCGGTGCCGAGTTTGATGGCATTGCAGTGACTTGACACGATGCAATTGGCAATACTGATGTTCTCGCAGAGACGGGGAGAAGTGGACTTGAGTGTAATGCCGTCGTCGTCGGAATCTGCCATCATGCGGGTGACGGTTACCTCGTGGCATCCGTCCAGGTCAAGTGCATCGTTGTTGTAGTTATTCCGGTTGAATACTTTGATGCCGTCAATGGTGAGACGTTCGCAAGCCAGATAGTGCTGCATCCAGCATCCACTGTTCTTTAGGGTGATGTCTTTGATGGTAATGTCGCGGCTCTGGATGAAGCGGAGTAGGTGAGGGCGAGTGATGCCTTCGTCGTTCCATGATAGCTTCTTGAATGTTCGTCCCCGTCCGTCGATTGTTCCATAGCCATCGATGACGATATTGTTCACTTTGTCGGCATAGATGAGTTGGATGGTGCTGGTCTGTGTGCGTAATGATACGTAGTCGGACTTCATGGGGCGGTAGTCTTCCAGACGGGTGCTTCCATAGAGTGTTGCACCATGCTCGAGATGCAGATGAACATTGCTCTTGATGACTATTGTACCTATTTTGTAGCTGCCTGTTGGAATGACAACCCTTCCACCACCATTTCGGCTACAGTCATCGATAGCCTGTTGAATTGCAGATGTGCTCAGCTGGGTCGTGTCGTTCTGAGCACCATATTTTAATATGTTGTAGTCGGCAGCCTGGATATGCAAGACCAATGCGGAAAACAGTAGTAGTATGTTTTTTCTCATAATAAGATGGCGTTGTTAACTATTCTAGAATATGTTGTTTGAAATAGTCGAAGTTGGCTTCTCCGTTTTTTCCATAACAGAAAACCCCGGTACGGATTCCTTTCCAATAGCCTGCCTCAAGCGTAAAAGAAACAGCTATAGCCGTGAAATGAATGCCGTCGGTGCTATAATGGAACTGGTGCTGATTGCTCTTACAGTCAAGGGTAAGACGGAGGTACAGTTTCTGGAAATGTCCTTTGTGGACAATGACTCGTTTCCCCGCTTTCTCAAAAAACACACCCTTGGGTGACAAACCGGCTCCGAGGAACCGTTTCCCAGAGCAGAACATTCCGGCAAAACATGATCCCTTAGCAGTGACCACGGTAGTACATTCGCTTTTATATCCAATTACTTTTTGGGTCAGCATATTCCGACATGTCTTTAGACTGTCAGCCGGTTGGGCCTGAATAGTGAGCCATCCGTACTTCTCGCTAAGATTCCAGTGGCTGTTGTCAGGATTATGGTTCCATTGCCATTGTAGCCCTAAAGAGTCGTTGAAATCATCGTCCGTCTGGAGAGAAAATGGCGTTGGAGCAGGTGATGGCAGTGGCTTCTGCCACATATAAATGGGCTCGCCAATGCCGTTACCGTCGATGTCGACACCTATCATTGGCCAGTCGTTTTTCCAACGGGCTGGTTGCAGATGGACGACTCGCCCAAGGACGGGAGTGCTTTGGAAATGGTAAAACCACCAATGTCCGTCGGGAGTATCAACCAACGCCCCTTGGTGGGGTCCGTTGATTGACGTAGAACCTTGTTCTAGAACGATACGCCTTTCGTAAGGACCGTAGATGCTGTGTGAGCGTAATACCGTCTGCCAGCCTTGGCTTACCCCACCTTCAGGAATGATAAGATAGTACCATCCGTTGCGCTTCAGGAACTTTGTCCCCTCAGCTACAGGACCGGTATATACGGTTACTCCATCGTCGAGCAGTTGCTTGCCGTCGGGCGACATCCTGTGTACGATGATAGGGCCGGCACGATGTTGGCTGCGACCAAGATAGGCTTGTCCGTCGTCGTCCCATAACGGACAAGGGTCTTCCCATTTCTTTACCCGTTTTACCAAATGCAGTGGTGTCCACGGACCATGTGCATCGCTGGCTGAACTCATATACAATCCCTCGTCAGGAGTGCAGAAATAGACGTAGAAACGGCCTTCGTGATAGCGAATGGCTGGCGCCCAGGAGCCTCCGGCATAATGCTGGTTGTCATCCCATCCAGACTCGTCAATTCGAGCATATATCTGGCTGATGTATCTCCAATTTACCATGTCGTCAGATTCCAATACCTGCATGCCCATGAAATGGAAGTCGGAGGCCACCATATAGTATTTCTCGCCGACCCTGATAACGTCGGGGTCAGAGAAATCCGCATTCAATATGGGGTTGATATAGGTATCATTACCTTGGTCACCCCACCTGAGTCGTAGTTGTGCTTGCATTGCTAAAGCGATTGTTGTCAGCCACAGAATGATGATGCTTCTTTTCATTTTAATGGAATTAGTCGTCGCAAAGATACGGTTTTTTAATGAAACCACCAAATATCACAAAAAAAAGCGGAGAACTGATGTGGCTCTCCGCTAATGATAATAAGGTGTGGAGTTAGTATCCAGGATTTTGTGCTACTTTGGTCTGGTTTTTGTCCAATGCATCTTGTGGGATAGGACGGAGAATCTTGTATTTTCCGTCGTCACCCTTCATTTGTGCTTCTGTAACTCCGTCTTCGTTATACTTGGTGACATACTCCACCAGTTTGTGGGTACGCTTCAGGTCGGTGTAGCGAACATATTCGCCAGCCATCTCGCGAGCGCGCTCGTCAAGGATGAAGTCGATGGTAATATCGTCTGCGGCAACGTTCATGGCAGTCTCGAAGCCAGCCTTGATGGTACCGGGACGCTGACGCAACGTGTTAATCATCTTGGCTGCATTGGTCTTGTCGTTAAGCTGCAAATAAGCCTCTGCTGCAATTAGGTACGCTTCACCCAGACGGGAAACGACAACGTCGTGCGTACTGCAGGAGGTAGTGCGGTTGCCAATGGATGCAGCTGTGTAGTCGTCAAACTTCTTGATGCAGGGAACACCAACGTCCATGGAGCGACGCTCCTTCCAAGTGGCATGAACCTGGGTGGACGGACCGATACCTGTATTGTCCAAAGTGGTCTTGGTAATAATGGTATTGGTCTTCTGGCCGTTGGGGTCGTCTGCCTTCCAATCGGCTATGTCGGCGTCGGTTGCCCATGCTGGAACGTAGTAGGCGAGGATAGGAGCAGTCTTGTTGGTGTAGTAGTTGAAATACTGTATTCCACCAGCTGTTGTTCCTGTGCCGTAAAGTTCCAACATAAAGGTCTGCTCGAGACGACCGTCGCCCTTTGTGTACATATTCAACAGACGGAAGAATGGTGATTCATTGCCGTCGATAGCCTTGGAGTTAGGCATCTCAGCACCGCCGAGGTAAGCACCGAACTGTGCTTGTTGGTAACTGCCGTCGGAACCAGGATTGGCCAGTGTGGCAGAACTGAACTGGATAGCCCAGAAAATCTCAGCGTTGGCTTCGTTGTTTACATCAAAGGCCTTTTCAATAGATATAGAGGGTGTCTCATTGTTGATAGCCTCCAATGCATACTTTGCTGCGTTCTGGAAGTCTGTGCCCTGAGCAATGTTCTCTTCCTGTGACTCGTAATCCTGTCCGTTCAACCAGCCGCGTGTTAGGTAAGTCTTGGCCAAGAAGAATTTGGCGGCACGCTTGTTGGCACGTCCTGAATTAGAGGTGTCAAGGAGAGAAGAACTGTGTGCCAGATAGTCGAATTCACTAATCATAAAGTCGTAGATGTCTTTCAGACTGGTGCGCTCGAAATTCATCTGGGCAGAGCTGTACATTTCCTTCACCAGTGCTACAGGTCCGAAGTGCTGTACTGCCATGAAATAGGCCCATGCACGTACAAAACGAGCCTCGTCGATGTACTGCTGGCGCACATTGCTGGCCGCTGTGGTCTCTCCGTAGGCAATGACGCTGTTGGCTGACTGGATGATTTTGAATAGATTGGTATAAAGTGTCAGCACGTTACCTTCAGTTGCGGTGTGCTGGTAGTAGTTCATGGCAACACCTGAGGACTTTCCGTCGCCGAACAGGTCCGTGCCGGCTGTGAGGGTCAATGGCGACACTTTATATAAGCTGCGCAGTGAACCGTACATACTGTTGGTAAGACTCTCAAAACCGCCGGTGGTGTTGTAGAAATCGGATGCAGGAACGCTGGATTTATTGTCCTGATCCAGAAAGTCAGAGCAGCTTGTGGTAGTTCCGATAACCAAAGCGGCAGCGATAATATATTTTAGTTTCATAATTGTATCTTTTTAGAATTTGAGATTAACACCAATTTGATAGCTTCTTGTGGCAGGACCGCCTTCACCCGTATTAATTGCTGAGCTAGCCCATTCAGGATCGAAGCCTTTGTAGTCAGTAAAGGTGAACGGGTTGACGATGTTGACATAGAGGCGTAAATGAGAGATACCGGCAGGAGCCAACCACTTCTTGGGGAAGGTGTAACCCAGTGTGATGTTCTTGATCTTGGTGAATGAGTTGTTGACAAACCACTGTGAACCTGTCTGGTCTGTAACCCAGAATGATCCGCAACCCTTGTTGTTACCACCGTTGGTCGGGAAAGGATAAGAGCCGTAGTGAGTCTCTGTAGTGGTATAGAGATTGCCGTCATCACCCAAAGCCTGAATACCGGCAGGAACATAGAGGTCCATGGACAGACGCTGCATACCACGCTGGCCGTAGTCTGTAAACTCCTGCATGAACGGACTGAATACTTTGCTGCCCTGGCTGGTATAGATGTTGAACGAGAAGTCCCAGTTCTTATAGGTCAGTACAGAATTAACACTTCCAGTCCATTTGGGCTCTGCGTGTCCCTGAACCTGACGGTCGGAAGGATCAATAGTTCCGTCACCGTTGGTGTCAACGACCATGTATTCACCTTCGTGGAACTTGGTAATCTTTGAAGCGTCGGCTGCATAGGCTTTTGCCTGTTCTGCGGTGCAAATTCCGGCAGGAACATAGCCATAGACTACGTCGATAGGCTGTCCGATGAACCATCCGTTACCTGTCATATCTAAGTCGTCGCGCCCGTTCAACTCCAAAATCTTGTTCTTGTTGTGGGCAAAGGTGAAACTGGTGGTCCAGTTCCAGTCCTTGTTCTTGATATTCACGGTATTCAACTGGATCTCAATACCTGTGTTGCGAACCTTACCGACGTTGCCCCAGATGGCACCGGTGCTGGAACCCATCTCCAGAGGAGTCTTCATTTCCATCAGCAGGTCCTTAGAGGTACGTGAGTAGAAGTCAATGCTACCGTTGATGCGGTTGTTTAGGAAACCGAAGTCCAGACCGAGGTCAAACTCGGTGGTCTTCTCCCAGGTCAGGTCACTATTGGCCAGTTCGTAGCCATAGCCGATGGCTGGGGTGTTACCAAAGTTGTAGTAGTACTTGGTGTTGGCCAGCAGCTGGGTTTGGTAGGCACCTACGGCACCATTGTTACCGGTAACACCGAAGCTCAGACGAAGCTTTAAGTTGCTTAACCAATCTTTGGTGCGTGCCATGAATTGCTCTTCTGAGAGTCGCCATGCTACAGCAGCTGAGGGGAACATACCCCAGCGGTTGTTTTCCTGGAATTTCGAACTGCCATCCCAACGGGAAGAAACGGTCAGGTAGTAGCGGTTCTTGTAGTCGTAGTTCAGGCGGAGCACATACGAGAGCATGGTGATACGCTCATAGTTGCTAGAGGTATTCTCAATGGTAGAAGCAGAGCCCATGTTATACCAGTCAACGTCAAACGGCATGTCGGTTACGCTGGTAGACCTTGTCTCGTAGCGTTGATCGTAAACACTGACCAGTCCTAAGGCGTTCAACGTATGGTCACCCCATGATTTCATGAAGTTAGCTTGGGTGTCCCATGTGTAAGAGAAGTATTCTGCCTCGTTCGTGATAGCCTGATTGGTCTTGTTATAACGAGCCTGTGACTTGCTTCCGTAGAACTCACCTCTATTACGCTTGTTATACATAGGTGACAGGGTGGTCTTCAGAATTACCTCCTTGATGGGAGAGTATTGTAGGTAGAGGTTGGCCATAGCATCGTAGTACCGGGTGTTGTCCTTGGAATTCTCACGGTCTACGATAGGGCTGACTGTAGAGGTCGGACCACCGCCGTTAGGATAAATAGCAGCATCCTTACCTGGCTGCTCGATAGCCTTTCCGATATTGTCGCCATCCCAGTAGTAGGCAGGCATTAACGGGAACATACGGAAACCGTTCATGATGGCGTTTTTACTACCGCTTTCCTTAAGAGAAGTGGCCAGGTTGACAGAACCTCCTGTTGCCCAGTGTTCATTGATCTTGTGCTCAACGGCGGCTTTGATGTTCCAACGTTCGTAGCTGTCGTGAAGAACACCCTTCTCTTGTTGGTAGCCCAAGCCTACGCGGTAGCTGAAATTCTTGCTGCTTCCCGTGATGTTCACAAAGTGGTTCTGCTCGTGTCCTTTGCGGGTAACGACGTCAGCCCAATCGGTGTAATCATTGTTCTTATACTCATCCATCCATTTCGGACTCCAGTTACACCAAACCAGTTTATAGTTGGCATCGGTCAAGCTCCAATTAGTGTCACCATTAGGGTCTAAGGTTGAGGTATAGTAACGGAATGTACGCCACTTCATCCACTCATTGCCTGACATGAAATCAGGCATGTTGGCTGTGCTCTTGAAACCATAGTAGCCGTCATAGCTAACAACGGCTTTCGTTTCACCGCCCATATCTGCACCTTTCTTGGTGGTAATCATCAGCACACCGTTGGTGGCACGTGAACCATAGATGGCGGTTGAAGAAGCGTCTTTCAGCACGTCAACCTTCTCAATGTCCATAGGGTTCAAAAAGTCGATGTTGTCGCATACTACGCCGTCAACCACATAGAGTGGCTCGCCTCCCTGCAGTGAGCTCTTACCACGAATCTGCATGGAAAAGCTGTCACCGGCACGGCTTGACGTCTGACTGATGTTCACACCGGCTACAGCACCCTGCAAACCGCCAGCCAGGTTGGTGGAACCCTTGGCTACAATGTCGCTGGAGCGGACACTTCCGATAGCACCGGTCAGGTCGCTCTTCTTAACGACACCGTAACCTACAACAACTAATTCATCAAGTTGTTGGCTGTCTTCCTTCATTATGAAATTAATCACGGAACGATTACCTACGGTTTCCTTCTGCTCTTGGTAACCGATATAGGTAACTTTGAGAACTGACGATGAACTAACGTTAGGGATGCTAAAATTACCATCAGCGTCCGTAATCCCACCGATGGATGTGCCGTCAACGACAACACTTACTCCGATCATCGGTTCACCTGTTGCATCTTTGACTGTACCTGTGACAGTCTTCTGGGCGAAGCCCGTTAGCCAAAATGCACAAAGCAACATGGCTAAAAGTAGTCTTCTTTTTTGCATGTTAGTGTTTTGTTTTAATAATTAGGTAGTAATTGTTTATTAATCATCTGCAAAGGTACGATAAATAATCATAACAAACAAAATTTTTGGGAAGATTTTTCTTTTGAGATATGATGAAAAAAAGCGGAGAACCGATGTGGCTCTCCGCTAATATGATTAATAAGATGTTGGATTATTCGTTTTTGAATCCGTAACCATTTTGGAATCCACCAGTGGCGATTATCTGTGGGGTGAACGGCCAGAGATAGATAGGAGCCTTATCATAGTCATAGTCGTAGAAGAGGTAGGTGTAATACTCGTCCTTATATTCAACAAGAGTCTTACCCCAATCCTGCTTCTGGTAACCATCAGCCTCAATTGCCTTGATTTCGTCATCTGACAGTTTCTTGAACAATCCCTTGATAGCAACATTGGTCTTGCTGTCCTTCGCATACAGATTGGCATCTTTGGGCTTGATGGTCGCACGCCATGAATCCCAGTCGTCATGCTGTCCACGCCATGAGGGATAGAGAACAGGATCGTCTTCCTTGCCTTCTGGACACTGAGCGGTCAAACGATAACCGTATTCTTTCTTTGCGTCAACCATTTTTGTCCATACGTATGAGGAAATGGTATTTCCATTTTCAAATGTGTAGTAACCATTAGCCTCCAAGCCATTGATCATCGCTAAGGTAAGTTCCTTAATGGCCTTAATCTTCTCAGGCATCAGTCCAGTACGGACGAGCGTGAAACGGCGGTCACCTTCACCTGCGAACTCAAATCCACGCTCTTGTATGATAGCATTCAGCAAAGAGCCTTCTTTGGCGATGAATGCATCAGTCTTTGCTTTTTCGGCACTGCCAAAGGCACGGTTGCGGATGATGTCAAGGTAGGTACGTGCTTCTACAACGTCGCCCAGTGCGGCGCAAGCTTCTGCATAACCGAGATACATCTCAGACATTCGCATATAAGGTCCATTGATGCCAGACTTGCGCTGTGCCTCAACCCAAGGACGAGTCTGCCGGTTCTCGTCCCACTTGCTGAGTGAGAGACCGCCACCGTCAGCCTTTGAGTTGGGAACCAATGGAATCAGTTTCTCAAAGCCCTTTCCTGTAGAGCCAGTGACAGTCACAGAGACATCACGACGCTTGTCGGCAGGATCGAATACACCATAATAGAAAGCAGGATTAATACGTCCCTGTCCGTAGCTCTTACACGGATATGCGTTGCTGCCACCGCCGCTAGAAGGACGACCGAAAGAGTAGGGACGACCATCGTTGCCACCACCTTGCTGCATGGGGTACTCATAGATGGATTCGTCAGCATAAGTAGCATCGGCCTCCATCATCTGCTGGAAGAAATACTGGTAGGGATTGTTGTAGATTCGACCGTTAGACTCTGCTGCACGTGGATCGGTCAGATGAAGTGTAGCCGAACCCTTGTGCTCACCTAGAGCCTTTTTGAAATAAGTTTGAGCAAGTTTGTAGAATTTCTGCCAATCACTACGACGTGCATATGTTGCACCATTGTTTTCTGAACCTTTTTTGTCGTATGAGATGGCATTACCGTCCATATCTTTACGTTCCAAGTCACCTCTGCGCGTTTGATAGCCACCGGCTTCGAGTGCCATACGTCCAATCAGACCGTCAACATAGGTCTGAGAGAAAAAGTTCTTTGTGGTGACAGTGGTGCCATCAATTTTAATCGCTCCCACTGGATACATGATAGGCTCTACTATTTGCAGGTCAGCCAAACACTTTTCGTAAATCCAGTCACGACCTACCAATCCTTGGGCAGCCTGACCGATTTTCTCGACGTAAGGAACGTCACCAAAGTTCTTAATCAGTTCGCGATAAGCTGTGGCGCGCATGGCAACAGCCTCTCCATACATCTGACCTAACTCGGAAGGATCCCCTTTAATAAGATCCTGATAGTCTGCACGTGCTTCAATGGGACCGATAACAGCGTTAGAAACAGCCACCACATTATAAAGACTTGCATAGATGTCGTTTTCCTTCAAGTATGACAACAGTCCATACTGGCTAGCATATGTTCCGTTTTGATACATACATTCAGCCCAGTGACGACCAGGTTGGTTGGAAAATGCTTCAGGATGACGAGTAATGTCTGAACCAGGAATGTCGGCTGCATATCACAGACCGTCACCAAAAACCTTGTTCTGTGCACAGTCTCGCCAAGTTTCATAAGCACCATTCATTGCCAGGCGGATGTTTGTCTGTGAAGACATCACAAAGTTTCCGTCGACGGTAGAGGCAGAGTCTGTCTCCAAATAATCGCCACATGAGGTGCAGATGCCAAGAATTGCAAGGCCATATAGCGCTGTATATAATTTCTTTTTCATGATTTTTCTATTTTATAATTTAGAACGCGACATTAAGACCAAAAGTGAATGTACGAGCCTTAGGATATGATAGGTAGTCATAGCCTGGAGTCGGGAAACCACTCGTAGTGGGGGCGGTGTTCACATCGGGGTCAATACCGTTGTAGCCAGTTATGCAGAAGAGATTACCGCCGGTTACGTATGCACGCAGATTGCTGATACCTATCTTCTTAGTCCAAGCCTTGGGGAACGTGTAGCCAATGGTCAGCGTGTTCAGACGGAGATATGAAGCATCCTCAATGAACTCAGAAGATACAATACCATACTCAGAGTAAGGAAGTGCATATCTGGCATTGCTGTTCAAAGTACGTAATGCATCTGGAGTCGTAGCAGCAACCAGATTGCCATTAGCATCAATGTCATACATCTTCCATGTCTCTGATACGAAGGCCAAACGATTAGCACCCAGTGAGTTGTCTTTATTACCCATCATTGAGTGCATGGCGTTGGCGTTGTATACGTCACCACCAATCTGGTAAGTAAAACCAGCTGAGAAGTCAATACCCTTCCAGTTTGCATTGATGTTGAAACCGCCAGTATGCTTAGGCATAGCCTGACCGATTTCTGTCATATCATCAGTGTTGACTAGGCCATCACCGTTAACATCCTCAAACTTGACCATACCTGGGAATGCTACCTGAGAAACAGCCTTTCCTTTTGAATCTACGACAGGATTACCGTCCTTATCCTTGCGCTGCCCTAGCTTATAGTTCTTTGCACCAGCATAGTTGATGATGTCGGCAATGTCAGGAATACCGGTCTTCAGGGTCCAAACACCAGTATTTGTGTCGTAGTCAAAATCGTCTACAGTATAGAAACCTGCACTCTTGTAGCCTTGGATGGTTCCTACGGGTCTACCCTGACGGATGATGTAGTCATAGTAAGGCTTTAACATAGAAGAGCCCCATCCCGTGTGGGTGTCAGCAATTACATTGCTTGCCAACTCGTCAATGTTGTTCTTGTTGTAATTATAAGTGGCATTTACGCTGACATTGAAATCCTTAGACCGATAGATTTCATAAAACACTGATACTTCAAGACCTTTGTTAGAGGTTTGACCTACATTCTGGTACTGATAGCTATAACCAGTTGTCGCATCAACAGGAACTCGCATCAGAATATCCTTGGTGGTGTTCCAGTAGAACTCAAAGCTACCGCGTAACTTACCATTCCAGAAACCGAAGTCAAGACCGAGGTTGCGAGAGATAGTCTTCTCCCATTTGAGGTCATCGTTACCCATCAGCTCTGCGGGCTTGTATATATTGGTAGCAACACCGTCGACGGTGATAACGCTAGTGGCCCACATGTCATTACGCCAGAGTGATGCGTCAATGTTATCGGAACCAGATGTACCGATAGAGAGGCGGAGCTTCAAGTTGTCCAACCAGCCCTTAGTGCTCTCCATGAAAGGCTCGTCGGAGATTCGCCATGCGGCAGCTGCAGCAGGGAAGTAGCCCCAGTGGTTGTTGGGAGCGAATTTAGAGCTACCGTCAGCACGGAATGTTGCCGTGAAGAGGTAGCGTCCTAACAGGTCGTAGTTGACACGACCAAACCATGAAAGTGTATGAGAAGGTACACCAATCACGTTGCCAAACTCGTCCTTACCCAGCTTGGAGTCACTCAGACTCAAACGAGCCATTGCAGTATCCAAGTTGTAAAGCTTTGAATAGCCAGAACCATAGATATGGCTGGTGTTAGACTTTGAAGCCAAAACTTCATTACCAGCAAGGAATGAGAGGTTGTGAGCCTCGCCCAGTCCTTGCACAACATAATTTAATGTGGTAGACCAACGAACACTGTAGCCCTTGCCCTGTGTTAAGCGAGCAGTTGTGTAACCATCGTTGAGACCACCATCCCAATAATTGGTTTCACTCCAGTTACGACCCAGAGAAAGTTCAGATTTTGCAGTCAAACCCTTGATGGGAGTCCAAGTCAAGCCACCAGTAGCGCGGATACGCTGACGAGAGCTGGTATTCTGATAGTTTTCAGCATTAGCCATAGGGCTCTTGGAGAGTTCCATGAAAGAGTCACCCTGACCCATCAAGTTTGGTGAGTCTTCTCCAAGCGGAGTGTCAATAGGACGATAGCGATAAGATGATGTGGCAAGTTCAAACAATTGGCGGACGCCCTCGAATTTCATTTCGCTATAGCGCAGGTCTACGTCAAAATTTAAGTTCTTAGTAATTTTTTGATTGATTTTGAAGTTGGCATTCCAGCGCTTGAAACCAGTATTCTTCAGAATACCATCATCACTCAAATAGTTGACAGTTGCATAATATTTGGTGCTCTCATTACCGCCCGACAATGAAACGTCGTGGTTCCATGAACTGGCAGTACGCATCATCTCATCCACATAGTCATGAACACCAATGTTCTTGTAATCGTCCAGATGGTTGCCGTTAGCACTTCCTAGACCAAAATACTTAGCAACGTTATTTCCGTAAGAATCACCATAAGCTTGAGCATAAGCCCATGTGTGGCGCACGTAGTCATAGGCATTCATTACGTCGAGTTGTTTGGGATTGGTCTTAATCTGATAGTATACGTTATATTTTACCTTAGCTTTACCCTCTCCCTTTGATCCCTTAGTTGTAACAAGGATGACACCATTTGCACCACGGGCACCATAGATGGCTGTTGAAGCAGCATCCTTCAGTACATCAATGCTTTCGATGTTGTCAGCAGGGATATCACTGATGTCGCTAACGGTTACACCATCGACGATGAACAATGGGTCATTAGACTGGGTGATTGAACCACCGCCACGAACGCGGACGGACATTGTTGCTCCTGGGCGTCCATCCTGAGATATAACGCTAACACCGGGTAACTGACCTTGCAGGGCCTGGGCTACGTTAGCCACAGGGTTCGCAGCCAACTTGTCACCAGTTACAGATGCAACGGCACCTGTCAGGTCACGGCGTTTCATCGTACCGTAACCTACAACAACCACGTCTTCCAACGTTGTGTTGTCCTCTTCCATCGTGATATTCATGTTACCAGAGCCCTTCAAAGTCTGGGCTTTGTAACCTACATACGATACCTTAATGGGAGTTCCGGCGGGAGCGTTGACACTGAAGTTACCATCAATGTCTGTGACAGTTCCCTGGCCATTACCATAAGTCACACTAACTCCAATCAGAGGCTCGCCAGATTTGTCTTTGACGGTACCCTTGATTGCATTCTAGGCAAAGCCCGTTAGCCAAAATGCACACAGCAACATGGCTAAGAGTAGTCTTCTTTTTTGCATGTTAAATTTTTGTTTTAATAATTAAGTAGTAAATGTTTTTAAAAAACTTCTGCAAAGATACTATAAATAATCAAAACAAACAAAATTTTAGGGAAGTTTTTTCTTTTTAAGAAATAATGTAAAAAAAGGTGGAAAGTTATTGTACGACTTTCCACCTCTATTAAATTATAATGTGTGCCTTTATTTGAATACTACCTTGCGGCCTCCGATGATATAGATGCCCTTAGTCGGTTTCTCTACACGGACACCCTGCAGGGTGTAGATGGCTTTGTTGTCAGTGCGGTTGTTGCTGATGACGTTGATGCCGCTGACAGTTCCTGCTACGGCTGCTTCTGCTCCGAATCCGCCTCGTGAGTTGGCCGTGCGGATAGTCAGGGCGTCTTTTGTCGCATCAACAGTGATATTGTAACTGTTTGATGTGGTAATGCCAAGGAACTCTCCGTTCTTGAACAAGGCATAAGCAGAGGCTCCGTCAACGGCACTCCAAGTTACTGTTCCGTTGTCGTAAGTGGCTGTGGGGGCACTCAACTGCTTAGTCTGCTGTTGTGCTGTAGCCGCCCATGTGCCTAATACTTTGTCGATAGTATATTTAGAAAGTTCTGATTCTGCAAGTATAGTATTCAGCGTTGTATTCGCTTTCTTGAAGGTGATGGTGTTAGAGGTAGGTGTAATGTTGTTTCCATCTTTGTCTTTTGTTCCATATTCGCCTGCAATTTTATAATCGCAGTTGATTCCTTCAAGATTCCAACGAGTCTCAATAAGCTTGCTGGGGTCTTCCAGTATTGTGTTGAGATAGATACATGTAGGATTGTCGCTCCATGCACGGCCGAAATTGTAGGAACCTGCATGGTTTTCTATCGTACAGTTATTAAATACGTAGAGCTCTGAATTAGCGGTGATGGTAGCGGAACTGCGCTCTTCGTTGACAAGTTTAACCTCGTTGTAGTAGACCTTGCCATTGCCACAGAGGTAGTCGACTGTGCCATGCAATTCACCGCCTTCGAAGTAGTATAGACCACCTGTCTTATGAGAATAATAGGTGTCTTGATAAGAAAGGTGACGCACGTTCTTATTGATGGTTTGTGTGCCTTGATCGTGTAATGTGGGTGCACGGCCGGTGGTCTTACCATCGTAGTACATCGCATTCTTTAGCGAGAGGTCCTGCATGTAGAGATTTGTGCTGGTGTTTTTCAACAGGTCAGCTTTGTCAAGACCTTCCATCGAGAGTGGGGGAGTGTTCATAATGACAGTCTTGTCTACACTCTGTCCGATAATGGAGATGTTGTTGCGACTGATGGGTGTTTTTACCTTTTCTCCCAAGTCGTAGGTTCCATCAGGCAGGAAGATATAAATGGGATCTGAACCACCGGTATTGTTGGCAAGGTCTAGTACCTCTGTGAAACTGTCAGCATCGTCTTTCTTCACGATGTACCATGATCCAATAACATCGTAGTTGGTGGTGTAGGTGTTCTGAATAATAATCTTGTGAATGTAGACGGTTCCTGTAGCGTTGATGGTTAATGTCAAGGTACCTTCATCACCTTCGTAGTTGATTGAGGTGATAGTGCCATCTGTTGTTGTCTTGGCATTAACTGAAGCCCCATTGGATGCCGTGATGGTCGCTCCATCAGCAGTGTACTGGCAAAGGCCAAGGCTGATAGAGGCTTTGCGACCTACCAACAATTCAATCTTGTCGCCATTGCTGAATGACCAACCGTGTGTTGTGTCATGGAACTTTCCGCTTCCTATCGTGTTAAATGCTTCATGGTCAACGGTGTCGAAGTTCTTGTCAGCCAGATTGAAGGTGTATTTCTTACTGTCGCTAGCCACCTCAATCTCCGTTTCAACAGCATACAGATTGACGTCTTCTGTGATGATGCTTTCTGTGGTGTATTTCTCACCAACAGAATTTTTCTTGAACCATCCACGAGCCTTCTTTGTGGTAGACGATGATTTTGCTGTGGCAATGTCAATGTCAAACGTTCCTATCTGTGCATCTTTCTCTACCGACTGTGTTCCCATCGTTGTTCCGTCGGTGTCGATATAGGTCAGTGTGAAGTCGGGCTTCTGAACGAAGTTGATGATGTAATTCAGCGTTTTGCCATTAGCTGTGACTGGAATAGTGACCTTGCATGATGTTGCTGTAGCAGTATAGGTTATAGTGCCAAGGGTTCCATTGTCGGCAATAGCCTCGATGGGATTGCTTTCGCTAATCATGGTGGCAGTCTTTGAGATTTCTACCGTTGCTTCCATATCGCCACTGGCATTCTCTTCAAAGACCTCACTTAAATCATAAGTCTGACCATTCGCCTTGATGGTGCCCAATGAGGGAGTTCCGCCCATGTTGACATTGCCGTAGATGTCGAGTTCGAACATGTAAGCATTCTGATCAGAAGTCAGGTTTGTGAAGCGCAGTTCAACATTGGTGCGGTTGATGTTGGCATTGACTTCGCACCATCCTGCTGGGTTCGCTACGGTGTTCGAAATCGTTACCCAGTCGGCATCGCCATCACCTTTAGCTTCCAGTTTCCATCCTCGGTTGCTGCCTGTAGCTCCGTGAACGAAGCGAACTTTAGTGATGGAGGCTAGCTTCGAAGTCGTGATATATGGATTGCTGCTCTTGGCTGCCATCAACCATCCTAAGGTGGCTCCGTCTTTGAACTTTTTGTTGCTTCCAGCCGGATTAACCTCAGTGTTAAATAAGGTGAAGGTCAGCGTTTCGTGGCTATATTTCGTTTGTTGCACTACAGTTGAGGTACTTTGTGCAGCACTTGCCTTTGTCCAGTCGCTGAAATTGGTAGAGTAGAGTGTCTTCTCCACGACATCGCCCTCGGAACTGTCATCTTTGAATTGCAGCGTTGCGCCGGCATTCTCCGTTACGGTTGTTGGTACATCGGAGTAACGGGCGACAGTATATTCGTATGGTACGGTTACTGCTGAGCCGATAGACGATGGGGCACCTCTAGAGTTATCTTCTTCCGCATGGTTCGTATTGCTCCACGTTACGGCTGTTGCGTCATTCTGGCCATAGTATTTCGTGACACCCTTTGCGAAATAGTTACCTTCAATGAGGAATTCTGAGTTCTTGCGTGGATTTATTCCGTGGGCTGACCCAACGCAAGTATAGTAATTGTTCAGCATATGAATCTTTCCAACACGTGCCATGGGCATACGCTGATTGCATCCAGTACTCCACCAATTGAAGGCAAAAGTGGTATTTAGGAAACCAGTTGGTTCATCATCATTACTACCTACAAGGTTAGTATTTTGGTGCATATATGAGCGGTCTGTATAACTGAAGGTACACCAGCTGACGGTAATGAAATCCGACGAGTTGGTGATGTCGAAGTTGCCATCCATGCCGTCTTGGAAAGCACAGTGGTCTACCCAGCAGTGCTTGGCGCCTGTGGCAGAGATGAGGTCGTAGCCTCCCACATCGACAGAGCCAGGACCTACGAAAGTGATGTTGCGAATGATGACATTCTCTTTATTTAACGAGAAAATGCCTGATTTACGATATTTCTCGCTGTTATCACCAGTTAACTCAATGATGATTCTTCTCGTGTTGTATTCGGCTTCCTCACTGACTTTTGTCCCGTTGGGCAGAGTGCCTCCTCCTCCGCTAGTACTCATGCTTGGTACTCCTGCTTGATTAAGTGCGGTTTTTATCTCGTCGGTCATATGCCATTGGGTGCAAAGACGGGCATTGTTAATGCCTAACAGCGTCTTGTTTCCTCTTTCGAAACCAATATTTTCTGACACGATGAAATCACCTTCAGAACCATCGAAGATAATGACATCATACTGCTTAATGGCATTCTGAATGGTGCTCTTCATGTCCTGACCATTGGATTTCAGAATGGTGGATGTTCCGTTGAAACTTTTAAGTTGGGCGTAATCATAGATGCCCCCACCAGTAATGTTGTAGGTACTGGATGCATCCGTTCTTGACGATACAGTGCAGAAACCGAATGGTTTGTTCAGGTCATAGTCGTTTGCACACACTGTCATTGACAGTATGGCTGCTAATAATGTGAGGAAAAGATTCTTCATAATTATATAGTTTATGTTATTTCTTTAATGTTGCACCAGCATGCTTCTTTACTGCTGCAGGCACGTCAGCATAAGGCGCTATCGTATATTCGTAAGGAACGGTGACTTGTTCGCCTACGGATGTAGGTTGCCCCATTTCGTTTTTCTCCTCGGCAAAATTGGTGTCTGTCCAAGTGACGGCAAAGGCATCTTTCTGACTGTAGTATCTTCTGACACCTTTCTCGAAATAGTTGCCTTCGATGAGGACTTCTGAGTTCTTGCGTGGATTGATGCAGTTGCTGGCAGTCGTACAGCTGAAATAATTGTTCAGCATGTGAATTTTTCCGACACGAACCATAGGCATGCGCTGAACGCAACCTGGCCCCCACCAGTTGAAAGCAAGGGTGGTATTCAGAAAGCCTGTCGGCTCTCGGTCACTATAACCGATGAGGTTGGTGTTCTGGTGCATATACGAACGCTCGGTATAACTGAAAGTGCACCAGCTGACGGTATTGAAATCCGAACTTTGGGTAATGTCGAGGTTGCCGTCCATGCCGTCAGTAAACTCGCAATGGTCTATCCAGCAGTTCTTGGAAGCACGGCATGAAAGCAGGTCGCTACCTCCAACATCGATAGAGCCAGGACCTACAAATTTCAAGTTGCGGATAATGATGTTCTGGCATCTGAAGAGTGTTAGAACGCCTGCTCTACGATACTTCTCTTCTTCGTCATTTGTCATGTTGATGATGATTTGACGCGTCTGGTATTCTGCTTCTTCACCGACTCTGTGACCATTGCTCAGGATACCACCTGTTCCGCTTGAGGTACTCATATTGGGGACTCCTGCCTTGTTGAGAGCTTCGATGATTTCCTGTGTCACGCTCCATTGGGTACAGAGACGGGCATTGTTGATGCCTAACAAGGTCTTGTTCGATGCAGAGATGGAAACATTGCTTGATACGATGAAGTCGCCTTGGGCTCCATCGAAGATGATAACGTCGTTTTGTTTGACGGCATTTTCAATGGTACGCTTCATATCCTGACCATTGGACTTCAGCACTGTCACTTTTCCTGTAAAACTTTCAGCAAGGGGGTAGGTGTAGCATCCGCCTCCTGTGACGTTGAAAGTAGCAGCCGCGTCAGTCCGTGACAAACGGGTACAGAAACCAAAGGGTTTGTTCTGATCGTATTCCGTGGCTAAGGCAATCAGAGACAGTGCAAAAAGCATGAAAGTAGTAAATATTCTCATAAGCAGATTGGTTTTCAAATACAAAGGTACGAAAAGGTTTTGGAAACCAGTTCGTGCCTTATATATTTTAACACTAAAACGATTACGTACGATGCGGCTTTACTGCATGCGATGTAGTCCTTCCCAACGGACATCCCAACTGCCATCCTGGGGGAATCCGGGGTTGACGGCCCGCTTGCAACCATCCCAGCCGGCACACATCATGGCAATAGCTGTGAGCAGGGCTCCGTTGCCTGGAAGATAGAGGCGCAGGCGGTCTGCGGTCTGGAAGTTATGCCCATTTTTGAGATAGGTATTCTTTTGCGTATCGATGAGTAATGCATCAAGCGCTATGTCTGGTTGTCCTAAACGAGCAGCAGTCATGGCAATCATGCCGTAATCCCATCCCCATGTGGTCATCCAGTTCCAGTTCTTCATCACCCAGTCCAAGGTCTTTTGGGCAGCGATGCTGTCGCAGTTGGCAGAACCTGTAGGTAGCAGTCCGATAGCTCCGAGCACTGCTGGGTGGTCGTTGCGCGTCTTGTCAGCAAAGGTTTCTGTCTTCTTAGCAGTAGACCCTCCGCCAACAGTATTAAATGGATCGAATGAAGGAAGAACGGCATTGGTTGAGCCTTTAGGTAGACCGGCAGTATAGATGCCCTCTTTGGTGATGGGCAGAGGAGCGATGCGCTTGATGACCTCGTCCCACTGCTTGTTGCGAGGCTTTCCCATGCGCTCTCGCCACCGTTGGGCTACGTTCAGCGCATAGCGGAAATAAGCCAATTCAAAGGGGTGATTATAGCTGATGTCCTTGGTCATACATTCCTGCATGGCGGTCTGACCAAAGAGTTTTCCGGTCTTGGCGAAATCAGCAAGGAACTCAGCAGTCTGTTCTACGTTCTCTGCATATTTCTTAAGAGTGTTGACAGTAGGTGTTGCGCGATACATCTCTTCTGCCAAGTAGATGTAGTGTGGTTGTTGCCAAGTCAGGAAAGAGCCTGTGTTGGAAGGTGCCTCGCCTGCCCACGGGTCGGTCATCTTCATCCAACGGATGCCTTTAAATCCCTGACGTTGGGCAATCTTCTTGGCGATGGGTGCTGCAGTCTCGTCGTACCAATTTAACATCTGGGCTACAACCTTAGGCTGGTTCCATAATGCAAAGTCAACGGCATGCCACCAAGTCATCTCCAGATGTGGACGGCCGAACCATGTGTTATATGTCAGGCCTGTTTCCTGAGGTGGCATATTGTTGGCGCAGTTGATACGGGTGAGGTATTGAGAAAGTATCACACGGCGTTCCAGTTCTTTTGCACGTGGGTCGGTGCAGCGGCTGAAGTCCACAAAGGCGCTCTCCGTCCAGAACTTGTGCCAGAATTTCTGGGTAGTCTTCTGGGCTTGGTCGAAGCGAAACGGGGTGATGTCTTGTCGTACAGTATAAGCCGGTGAACTGAGGTATTCCACTTCAAAAGCCAGCACATCGGCATCCGTACTGAGATGATAGGTGTGTGCCTTCGTCTCTTGGAGTTGAGCCAGGCCTTCCCACCTTATAGTTATATAATAGGTGGTGGTGTCAATGCAATGCTTGATGGTGGCGCTATGGTCGCCCTGTGTTACGATGCTACTGGTGTGCAGTGCGTCTTTATCCCATTCGCTGGCATCATCAGCATGTTTGCCGGAAGGATAGGGTAGCCGCATGCAGGCCTTCGCTCGTTTGTCTTTGAGCAGAGGCGTCGTGATGCGAAATGCCACAGCATCGCGGTCGGGAAGTCCGATAGTGGTTACTTTTACGTTCGCACCGTCGGCCTTGTAGCTAGATGTGATTTCGCCATTCCAGAGCTCCAGTTGTTGATGGATGTCTGTCAGTCCATTGAGAGGAATGCGTTTTCCGTTGGAATCTTTTATCTCCAGTCCCACCGCGCCTAAGTTCAGACGATGAGGGTTGACGCGAAAATACTCGGTGGCTTGTTTGTGGCGTCCGTCTTCATCCTTCTTGTATTCTATGGCGTAAATCTCAGAATGGCCATGGCCGAAATCATAAGCTTTCTGGCTTTCTTCCTCTTTCAGGTTATTCACGTTAGGGAAGGAATGCCACCCCCAGTCGCTCATGGCGTTGAGGGGAATGCCGTTTTTATAGTCCTCAACAAATGTCTGCATTCCTGTCACGTCGACGGTCGTGGCAAAATGACCATTACCTACGGTGAGTGATGCTAATGAGTCGGGATTGGTGATCATGGGGTTGTTGCGAAAAAGAACAGCCTCGCGATCTATCGAGGCTGTTAAGTTTTCGGTGGTGTATCCAAGCATTTCCATTTCCAAGGATGCCCAGATGAACGGTCCGACACCCTTGGCGTCGTTGTCGCGGATGGGCTCGCTCAAGTAGTATCTGTAACTACCGTCGCGTCGTTGGTTCTCCTTGACACTGCCTTTCGGATTGATTTTCTTCATGGCAGCGATGACCTCAGGTGTTGCAGCAGGACCAAGTCCGGCAACCTCACAACACTGTGTGAGCGAAATGGTTTTATCAGGATGCACCTTGATAAAGTTCTCAATGATACCCTTGTATGCACGAATGCCGGCATCGCGGTATTTCTCGCCCACATATCCCTTGCGGTAGGCTTTCAGCAAGGCATAGGTGAACATACTGGAACAGGTGGACTCAAGATAATTACCCTCTTGTCTGGGGCAGTCCATCACCTGATACCATAATCCTGTCTTGGCATCCTGATATTTCAGAATGGCATCAAAATCCTTGACGAGCAGATCGATGACTTCTGAACGGCGGGCGTAATTCTCCGGCAGAGCATCGAGAACTTCGATAAGCGCCATGGTGTACCAACCTTGAGCGCGTCCCCAGCAATGCTGTGAGAGTCCTGTCTCTTTGTCAGCCCAGAACGTGTTGCGCGTCTCGTCATAAGCATGGCGGTTCAGTCCGGTCTTCGGGTCGAAGGTGCGGTTGTAGGTAATCTTCAACTGGTTGACAGCATCGTCGTAGATGGCGGTGACGGTATTGGGCTTATTGGACTTTTTGGTCTTATGGGACTTATTGGCTGTTTCGGTGATGGGCGCAGTCAGTGTGCGGAAGGGAAGTCCCATGAAAATACCGTCAAGCCAAACTTGGTATGCATAAATCGCTTTGTGCCAGTAGACTTTGTCGGCAATTGTGCGAGGCTGGTCCTGCAATTGCTTCATCATGGTCTGCATGGCTTTCAAGTTCTTAGCCTCCGGCCATTTCTGATACATGCGGGTGACGAAGTGGCCTGTCCGGATGTTGTCGAGGTTGTAGTCCAGTATATTGTAGCCACGAATGTCGCCCTTTTCATTAATCATGGTGTCCGTATATTCCTGGCAGTACTTACGGATGTCCTCGCCACCATAACGCAGGTAAGTGTCGAGCATACCCTCCAACTCGATTCCCATGACATAGCTCCACTTGGGACGCTTGGAGAAGTCAAGAAGATAAGACTTGGGGACTCGTTTCATCTCACTGTATGTCAACCATTCAGAATAGTGCTTGTATGGCGGGTTTTGTAGAACGAGTGAGCCATTGACCATCAGGTTGTCGTAGGTAACATCCTGAGCCAGTCCCACTTGGTGTACGGGCTTGTTGTAGACGCCGTTGAACGTACAGTTCTTGACGGTGATATTATTAATGGTGTTGGCATGCTGTGGATCCTGGTAGCCAACAATCATCACGCCATATTTCGATTTCTGACAGGTGACATTCTCCATCGTGACGTTGCGAATGGTGGGATAGAAACCACGACAGCAAACCTCGCGCGGTTCATAGTCGGTGTTGAGCTTGAGCACAGCCTCACCGCACTGTCCGACGGTAATGTTGCGCATGTTGATATTCTCAATGATGCCACCGCGGCACGAGTTTGTCTTGATGCGAAGCACGCGGTCAAGAGAGGGAGAGTCCATCTCGCAGTTCTCTGCATAGACATTCTGACAGCCACCGCTGATTTCAGAACCGATGACCACACCGCCGTGACCATTGTTAAACTTACAGTTGCGGATGATGATATTCTTCGAAGGTGTACCTGCAAAGCGTCCCTGACCGCCTTCACGTCCGTCGTTGTTACGTCCGCTCTTGATGGCGATGCAGTCGTCGCCCGTGTTGAAGTAGCAATTCTCAATCAGTACACGGTCACACGACTCGGGGTCGCATCCGTCACCGTTAGGACCGTTGTTGTTGATGTGGACGCCACGAACGGTGATGTCCTTAGACAGCAAGGGGTGAATCACCCAGAAAGGAGAACGCAGCAGGGTGACGTCTTCAATGAGGATGCCTTCGCACTGATTCAGGTTAATCATCTGAGGGCGGAGTCCGTCGGTTGTTCCGAAACGGCGCTGGTCCATGTCCACGCCGTCCTCGGCATATTTCAGCAGCTTGGCACGCGCTCCCTGATTCTGGGCAATGCCACCAGGCTTCATGCCGAAGCGCGAATTGCCACACCAGGGCCACCATGTGTCATTCGAGCCGCCTCCGTCAATGGTGCCTTTACCCGTGATGGCGATGTCCTTGGCTTGGTAGGCGTAAATCAGCGGGCTGAGGTTCCAGCAGTCCAGTCCCTCCCAGCGAGTGGGTACGACGGGGTATAGTTCGGGTTCGAAGGCGAATTCCAGCACGGCGCCCTCTTCGACGACCAGGTTGACCCCCGACTTCAGTTGAATGGCCGCAGTCAGGAATTTCTGTCCAGCCGGCACGATGACGCGCCCTCCGCCCTTGGCTGAGCATTTGTCGATAGCCTTCTGGATAGCCTTCTGGTTTTTCGCAGCCGTGTTGGCAGGCTTGGCACCATACTTGGTGATGGGGAACTCACGGTTTGCAAACTGAGGTTGGCGGATGCTCTGCTCAATCTGCTTGTATTGCTGCTGATCCCATCCTTTGGCCTGGGCGGTCAAGGTAACAAGGGCGCATAGCAATAGCGTCTGTAGGAACTTTTTCATGTCAGTTTACTTTGTTTAGTAGATTCTGACTGCAAAGGTAATTAAAAAGAATGAAAACGCTCACGCTTTTTACATTATTTATGAGTTCAACGCTTCAAACAGTCGGTCGAGCGCCTTGTCGGCATTCCCTTTTTCTTCGTCGAGCAGTGTGACGAACTTTGAGCCGATGATGGCACCTGCTGCGTTCTGCTGAGCCGACTGCAACGTCTGTTTGTTGCTGATGCCAAAGCCTATCATTCTTGGATTGCGCAGGTTCATGGCGTTGATACGTCTGAAATAATCCTGCTTGGCCTCGTCGAACGACTTCTGTGCGCCGGTGATGGCAGCCGAGCTGACCATATAGATGAATCCGTCAGTGTTGTCGTCGATGAAGCGGATGCGCTCTTCGCTGGTCTCGGGTGTGATGAGCATGATGACGCGCAGGTCGTAGCGGTCGGCAACTGGTTTGACGACATCCTGATAGTCCTTAAAGGGCAGGTCGGGGATGATCATTCCGCTGACGCCGCTCTCCACGCATGACTGGCAAAAGTGGTCGATGCCGTACTGCATGATGGGGTTGAGGTAGCCCATGAGGATGAGCGGAATCTGGACTTGTTCTTTGATGGATTGCAGTTGTGCAAAGAGCGTCTTGAGGTTCATGCCGTTGCGAAGTGCCTTGGTGGCGGCATCCTGAATGACCGGTCCGTCGGCCATGGGGTCGCTGAATGGGATGCCCACTTCAATCATGTCGATGCCTCGGCGCTGCATGGTGAGAATCACGTCACAGGTTGCGTTGAGGGTGGGTGCTCCGGCACAGAAATAGAGCGATAGGAGTTTTTTGTCGCCTCGGTTGGCGAAGAGGGAATTAATCTTGTTCATCATGTCATTTACAGTTTGTTTAACGATTTAATTCAGTGAAGAATTTTTGGAGTGCGGTGATGTCCTTCAGCCCGGGAGCCAGTTCGAAGCGGGAGTTGAGGTCGATGCCGGTGCATTTGGGGTGCTGGAAGGCTCGAAGTTGCTCAGCGTCGTCTGGCCCGATGCCCCCACTTAATATAAAAGGTGTGGTGCCGTTGTAGTCGTTGAGGACCGTCCAGTCGAACTTGGTGCCGTTGCCACCGACGGACTTTCCTCTGGTGTCGAAGAGGAAGAGGTCGGCCAGTCCCTCGTAAGGTTCGGTCTGGGCGAGGTCGGCGGCGGTGGCGATGTTGAAGGCCTTGATGATGGCGATGGAATCGCCACATACGGTACGGAGAGCCTCAATGTATTCGGGCGACTCTTGTCCGTGCAGCTGGAGGTAGTCGAGGGAGTAGTCGGTCATGTGCTGGCGGACGTCATCGATAATGGCATCGACAAAGACGCCGACTCGGCGGCAGGCTGTGGGCAGGTAGGCGGGGGGGGCTGACACGTAGCGGCTGGAGTGTGGCCAGAAGATGAAGCCCATCAGGTTGATGCCAAGGGCCTCGACCTCGCGGATGTTCTCTGCATCGCGCATGCCGCAGACTTTGGTGAGGGGGCCAATGGGGCTAATGGGTCTGATGGGGGTGATGGGACTCATGGGGCTAATGGGTTTGGGTGATGAAGTCGCGGAGGGCGAGGCCGGGGTCGGCGGTTTTCATGAAGTTCTCGCCGATGAGGAAGCCGCGGAAGCCGGCCTGGCGCAGGGCGCGGACGGTATCGGGATTTGAGATGCCGCTCTCGCTGACAAGTGCTGTCTTCTGTGTGGCGATGGCTTCGCCGCATACGGAGCGGAGTTTTTCTGCCAGGCGGAAGCTGTTTTCGACATCGGTGACGAAGGAGCCCAGGTTGCGGTTGTTGATGCCGCAGAGGTCGGGGGTGAGTTCGGCATATTCCAGTTCCGGCTCGGAGTGCATCTCCAGGAGCACTTCCAGTCCCAGCTGGTGGGCCTTGTCCAGCAGCGCCTTGCACTCATGCTTGGTGAGGCAGGCGGCGATGAGCAGTACGGCGGAGGCTCCGCAGAGGGCTGCGGCATAGAGCTGTGCCTCGTGGATGACGAAGTTCTTGTAGAGTATCGGCAGGGTGACGCCACTCTGTCGTGCCTGTCGGATGAAGTCGTCGTGTCCACCGAAGTAGTGTTGGTCGGTGAGGATGCTCAGTGCAGCTGCACCGTTCTGCTGATAGGACAGTGGGATGACGTCGGGGCGTCCGTCCTGTTTAATCCACCCTTTGGATGGCGAGCGGCGCTTGAATTCGGCAATGATGCCCGTGTCGGAAGTCAGCAGGGCGTGGCGCAAGGAGGCTTTCGGGGCGCAGAGGTGTGCTATCTCCTGTTGCTTGTGGGCGATGATCTCGGTGAGGATATCTTGCATGGGGCTTATAGGGCTAATAAGACTTATGGGTGTGGGCTTATGAGTTTAGTTCCACGAATTTCTTGAAAGTCTTGAGCGCGCTGCCGCTGTCAATGCTCTCGCGGGCAATGTCGATGCACTCTTCGATGGTCTTCTGTCCTTTTTCGAGCACTTGTATGCCGAAAGCGGCGTTGGCCAGCACGATGTTTTTCTGGGCGGGCAGTGCGCGGTTTTCCAGCACGCTGTCGAATATCTGGGCAGCCTCTTCCTCGGTGGCACCGCCCACGAGTTCTTCGGGCTTGGCAATCTGGAAGCCGAGGTCGCTGGGCTTGAAGATGCGTTCGTATTGCCGGGTGGTCACCTTGAAGTCGCCGGTGAGGCTGATCTCGTCGTAGCCGTCGATTGAGTTCACGATGCCGTAGTCGATGCCCAGTCGCTGATAGACGTTGTTGTAGAGTCGCATCTGGTCGAGGTTGGCCACGCCCAGCAGCTGGCACTTGGGTCGCGATGGGTTGACGATGGGTCCCAGCAGGTTGAAGATGGTTGGGAACTGCAGTGCCTTGCGTATGGGTCCGACGAACTTCATGGCTCGTGCGAAGAGCTGGGCGTGCAGATAGACGATGCCGGCCTCGTCGAGCGACCGGTTCAGCCGGTCGATGTCGTCGGTGAACTTGATGCCGTGGTGCTGGATGACGTTCGAGGCGCCGCTGACGCTGGTGGCTGCGTAGTTGCCGTGCTTGGCGACTTTATAGCCTGCGCCGGCGATGACGAAGCAGGCTGTGGTCGATATGTTGAACGTGTTCTTGCGGTCGCCGCCGGTGCCCACCACGTCGATGTAGCGGTCGGCGTTGAGGATGGCGGGCACGCCGGTTTCCAGTATGCCGTCGCGGAATCCCAGCAGCTCGTCGACCGTCACGCCGCGCATCTGCAGGCAGGTCAGCAGGGCGGTGATCTGCTCGTTGGGGTATTCGCTCTGTGTGATACCAATGAGGATGGTCTTCATCTCCTCGCGGGAGAGCTCTTCGTGATTCAGCAGGCGGAAGAGATAGCCTTTCATAGTCTGTTCCATATGGTTTGTTTTTATGTTTTCTGATGTCGTTTTTTGATGATGATACATTAACTGCTCCGTTCATGATACATGATTGATTCCGTTCATGATACATGAATGACTCCGTTCATGATACATGATTGATTCCGTTCATGATACATGAATGATTCCGTTCATGATACATGCCTATAGAAACATCCAGTTTTGCAGCATTTTCTTGCCGTCGGGCGTCAGCACGCTCTCGGGGTGGAATTGGATGCCGCGCACGTTCAGCTCCTTGTGTTTCAGTGCCATAATCTGACCCTCGTCCGATACGGCGGTCACCTCCAGACAGTCGGGCAGTCCGTCGCGGCTGACCACCCACGAGTGGTAGCGGCCCACGGTGAAGTCCCTCGCGATGCCCGAGAACAGCGCGTCGTCGCCGGTCAGATGGCAGGGCGTGGCCACCCCGTGGAACACGTCGCTCAGGTTCTCCAGCCGTCCGCCAAAGGCCTCGCCGATGGCCTGATGACCCAGGCAGACGCCCAGGATGGGCTTCCGACCGGCATAGGTGCGGATGACGTCGAGCAGCAAGCCCGCCTCCGACGGAATGCCCGGACCGGGCGAGAGGATAATCTTGCTGAACTCCTGCAGTTGCGACAATTCGAACTGGTCGTTGCGGAGCACGGTGACCTCCGCCCCCAGTTCTTTTACCAGATGACTCAAGTTATAGGTAAACGAGTCGTAATTATCGATGATGACTATTTTCATAATGCTTCAGCTTTTTCAATGGCCTTGCGCAAGGCTCCCAGTTTATTGTTCACTTCCTGCAACTCATATTCTACGTTGCTCTTGGCCACGATGCCGCCGCCCGCCTGGAACCACAGCTCGCCGTTGCGCGAGACGAAGGTGCGGATGGTGATGGCCTGGTTCAGGCTTCCGTCCAGTCCGATGATGCCGATGCAGCCACCGTAGGCACCGCGGCTGTGCGGCTCATACTCCGAGATGAGCTGCATGGCGCGAACCTTCGGGGCACCCGAGAGCGTGCCGGCGGGAAACGTGTCGATAAACGCCTTGATGGGGTCGGCACCCTGATTCAGAAGGCCGCTGACGCGCGAGACCAGGTGGATGACGTGCGAGTAATACTGGATGTCCTTGTAGTAGTCCACCTTTACGCCGTGACAGTTGCGGCTCAGGTCGTTGCGCGCCAGGTCGACCAGCATCACGTGCTCGGCATTCTCCTTCGGGTCGTTGCGCAGAAACTCGGCACCCCGCCGGTCGGCGTCGGCATCGCCCGTGCGCTTCGTCGTGCCGGCAATCGGGTCGATGTAAGCTAACATTGAACATTGACCATTGACCATTGACCGTTTCTCTATGCGACAGTGGGTTTCGGGGCTGGAACCGAAAATGCGGAAGCCGCCGAAGTCGAAATAAAACAGATACGGCGACGGATTGATGCTCCTTAGGGCGCGGTACAGCTTGAAGTCGTCGCCCTCGTAGCGCTGGATGAAACGGCGCGACAGCACTATCTGGAACACGTCGCCGCGCAGGCAGTGGCGAATGCCCCGGCGGATGTTCTCGCGGTGCTCGTCGTCGGTCAGCGTCGAAAGCACGTCACCCACCGGATGGAAGTCGTAAGTCTTCACGCTGGACTTGTTCATCGCCTTCAGCACGTCGTCTATCTCACCGGCGTCGCCCAGCGTCACCACCTTCAACTGATTGTTGTGATGGTCGAAGACAATCACCACCTTATATAATATATATAGCACGTCGGGAGCATCGTTCTTCGCCAACGTCTCGTCCTTCACGTCGATGTGCTCGAAATAGCGCACGGCATTGAAGCTGGTATAGCCGAACAGCCCGCAAAGGTGAGCATCGTCACCGCTCACGTCAATGCGGTCGATGAGCGAGTGGATAGCCTCGGCAGTACCGAAATCTGCGCCAAGCTCACGTGTCAGGGTGCTCCCGTCGGGATAGGTGACGCTGGCCACGCCGTGACCAACGGCAACACTGGCCATCGGGTTGATGCCGATGAACGAGCGGGAGTTGCTGGCATCGTGATAGTCCGAACTCTCCATCAGTGCACTCTGCGGATAGAGGTCGCGCAGTCTCATGTAAACACCGACGGGGGTGTACAGGTCGGCCAGTATGGTCTTGCTGGTTGTCTGAAATCTATAGGTCGTCATAATTCTTTCTTTGAAAGCGAGCAAAGCTCGAGTTCTCATTTTTCATTTAAAAATTCCCATATTCTCCTGCCATTTGTTTGTTGTTCAGATAGGTTTCCACATCCTTGTCGCCTCGTCCGCTGACCGTCAGCACCACCACGTCGTCCTTCTTGAACTGCACCTTGCCGAGGGCTGCAATGGCGTGCGCACTCTCCAAGGCGGGGATGATGCCCTCCATGCGGGTCAGTTCGTAGGCTGCCCTCACGGCTTCGTCATCATTGATGCTATACACAGTGGCACGATGCTGCGTGGCCAGATTGGCGTGCATCGGACCGATGCCGGGATAGTCCAGGCCGGCTGAAATGCTCTCGGCTTCGATAATCTGTCCGTCGGGCGTCTGCATCACTAAGGTCTTCGATCCGTGCAGTATGCCCATCCGTCCGGCTTGTATGGTGGCTGCCGTGTGACCGGTCTCGACGCCCTGACCGCCGGCTTCGGCAAGCACAATTCTCACCCTGTCGTCGTCAATGTAGTGATAGATAGTGCCGGCGGCATTGCTCCCGCCACCCACGCAGGCCATCAGCACATCGGGATAGTCGCGGCCTGTCTTCTCCTGCAACTGTTCCTTGATTTCCTTCGAGATGATGCTTTGCAGGCGCGCCACCATGTCGGGGTAGGGGTGTGGACCTACGGTGCTGCCTATAATATAAAAAGTGTCGGCAGGATGGCAGCACCAGTCGCGGATGGCTTCGTTGGTGGCATCCTTCAGCGTCCAGTTGCCGGTCTTGACGGGACGCACCTCGGCCCCCAGCATCTTCATCCGCTCTACGTTGACATGCTGGCGCTCCACGTCCAGCGCTCCCTGATACACTACGCACGGCATGTCCATCAGCGCACACACCGTTGCCGTTGCCACGCCGTGCTGGCCGGCACCGGTCTCAGCGATAATGCGTTTCTTGCCCATCTTCTTGGCAAGCAGTATCTGACCGATGGTGTTGTTGATCTTGTGAGCACCCGTGTGGTTAAGGTCTTCGCGTTTCAGGTAAAGCCGACAGCCGTATTTCTCGCTCATACGCTTGGCATGATAGAGAGGCGAAGGGCGTCCTACATAGTCGCGTAGCAGCGACATGTATTCTTCCTGAAACTCGCGAGACTGGATGATTGGCAGGTATTCCTCCTGCAAGTTCTTCACTGTGGCATAGAGAATCTCTGGCACATAGGCACCACCGAATTCTCCGTAAAATCCTTTTTCATCTACTAAGTAACTCATATTAATGGTCGTTTTTTTTGTTGGTTCTATTTACAGAAAAGAGGCCCGTCGCGTTACCGACGAGCCCCTGTATCTGGATGATAACATATAATGGCTACGTGCCTCGCGACTTTTATAATCTCGAGTTACGCCACCACCAAATGTTAGACATTACTTTCATTCTGCTAGTTTTGTTTCAAATTCCGTGGCAAAAGTATACAATATTCTCTTATTCTGCAAATTTTTGACCGATTATTTTTCGGTCCTTCAGCAATCGTGGAAACATTTTCTACCGATATGATGGATTTATACAATGAATATGCAGAAATGGCGGAACATCCTTTCTTATCGCGTAAAGACTTCAGAATCCTATCTTCGCTTTCTGGCGGGGCACCTCGATGGGCAGGATGTCCTCGGGTGTTATCTTCAGCAGTTCGCGCTTGTCCTTAGGCTGGTGCTTCACGCAGCGCGTGGCATGCTGTATGTAGATACGCTCCAACTGGTTGGCTACAAAGCGGGCGTTACCCCACGTCTCTGGATTGCGTACCTGATAAGCCTGCAGCAGCACCTGGCGGTATTTCTCCCAAGCCTTGGCGGTAAACTGATAGTCGTAGTCCTTCACGCGGCACTGGGTGATTTCCAACAGCTCGTCCACCGTAAAGTCGGCAAACTCAAACTTGTTAGGAAAGCGCGAGTATAAGCCTGGGTTGCTGTCCAGCAACTTCATCATCGGCTCCTTGTATCCACACAGCACCACGGCAATGTCGCGCTGTGTCTCGTCGGCCAGCACGTTCATCAGCAGTTGGATGACCAGCCTTCCCGGGTCGTTCTCGTTCTTACTGGCCAGCAGATACGCTTCGTCTATCATCAGTACGCCGCCTTGCGCCATCTTCAGCACCTGCTTCATTGACCGCTCCTCGTCGCCCCACAGTGTGCCGATGAAAGTACCGCGGTCGCACACCACCACATGTCCTTTCGACAGGGCACCCACCTTTCTCAGCAGCGAACCGAATATCTTGCAAACCGTCGTCTTTCCTGTTCCCGGGCGTCCCAGGAAGACGCTGTGCAGCGACACCTCATGTTGCTTGCTGCCAGGAAACAAGTCGCGCATCATCTTGTTGTAGCTGGTCAGTGCCACCAGCTCGTCCATGCGTCGCTTGATGTCGGCACACCCCACCAGCTTGTCCAGTTCCTCACGCGGATTGGCAATAGGGCGCAGAATGTCCACTTTGACATTCACATTCAAGTTCTGTTCAATCTCTCCATTGGGAAAAAACTCCTCTTCAGGGTCCTCCTCATCTTCATCATCTTCCGCATCGGGTTTTTCATCGACTACCTCCATACCTTCTTTTAGGAATTGGTCCAGCAGTTTGCTAAATTCATCGTCGTCCTCGTCCTCAATGCGAACGCTACCCTTCGGAAAGTCGTCAAGGTTCAGTTCGTCGTTCTCCGATAACATGTCACTTGTCATTGGTGCTTGTCCCTCCATAATACCATAATTGGCATCCATAATACCATGTTTGGCATCCAAAATCCCATGATTGGCATCCAAGATCTTACTGATGTACGCTTTGCAGTCCAGGCAGTCATCCTCATTCACCTTAATCTTCCTGTATTTCAGTCGTCTGAAACCGTCAATCACCATGACGTCTGCGTCATCCCACAACCTCTGTAGCTTGTAGCTGTTCAGGATTTCCGCCTCTGTCAGCAGCACGCCATAGACCTTGATGGCCGAGTCGTACCCAAGCCGAGTTTCCTTGATAAGCTTTACCGCCTCAGCCAGTCTCCTTACCACGCTGACGCGAGGCTCATCCCCTTCGTTGTATGTAAACAAACCGAGCGATTCCGATTCCTCGTAAATCTGGTCGTCCCCGTTCCCGCAACAGTCAAGACAAACCACCACCACATTCGTCTCATTGCAATACAGGTAAACATCATATTCATTCAGAAAAGGGTCCAAGCCGTTAAGGTGCGTAGAATAGACGACATAGTTAGCCGCCATGGCATCCAAGTGTTTCCAGATCGTCGTCTTGGTCTGGTTCTTAAAATCATCAATCAACCTATTTGTGTTTTGCATAATCCACATCATTCATAGTCACACATCTATCAACAAAAAGAATACACCCCAACCAATCGGGGCGCAAGAGTCATCAGGCACAATGCCGAAGCACCTGCCTGTTAAGCATCATAGAGAAAACTTACGTGTTGTATTCTCTATCATAAAAAGCCCTTTGTCTCAATAAGTCAAAGACCGCAACAGCGAGCAAAGAGAGAAAGTGTGCTTCCTGACTCTTTCGAACGCCTTGGCCTTTGAGGCAAGCCTCAAAGAACGCACATCATCATCACTGCAGGGACAAGCCCTCCAGACATCACAGACAGGTTATATCTGCAACGAAACCGCTCGCGCGCTGTTTTGATAAATGATGTTTTTGTTCTTCATTACTTGTCGCTTTCTATGATAGATTATGCATTTTTGCGGGGACAAAGATAGGTGTTTTTCGAATATCTTCCAAATAAAAAGATGGAAATGTTCCGTTTTTAACATTTCTACTTTAATTAATATCGTCTTTTGATCATTGGTACAAATAAAGGTCTTATTAAGGGTTGTTGACGAAAAATTGGTGGGAAAATAAAAAAACAAGAGAAAAATTTGCTTTTTACCTATATAATATCTATATTTGCCCCCGATAAGTCTATTCCAGCCTTTGCTGGTTCACTTATCTTTCATAGGTTGAGGTTGGTAGCGTCCTGCACCAACCTCTTTTCAATGAAAAAAGCCAGGCTGGAGGACAGCCTGACTTTTTATCGTTAACGTGAATGTCACGTTACTGAATTTCCCATCCAATAGCAGAAGCACCCAATACGGCAGCTGAGGCCCCGTCAAGTCCACTGACCAGGAACATGGCCTTGTTGCGGAAGATGGGCAATACATGCTCGTTGTATGACTTCTTGATAGGCTCCATAATCAGGTCGCCTGCTTTAACCATGCCTCCGAAGAAGATGAAGGCTTCCGGTGATGAGAAAGCGGCAAAGTCTGCACAGGCCTCTCCCAGCATTTTGCCGGTGAATTCGTATATCTCCTTGGCCAGTTCGTCTCCCTTTTCTGCTGCGATGGATACATCCAACGAGGTGATATCCTCAGGGTTCATCTCGCGGAGCAGGGACGGACGGTCGGTCTTTGCCAATAGTTCACGTGCTGTGCGAGCAACGCCTGTGGCAGAACAATAGGCTTCCAGACATCCGGTGCGGCCACATCCGCATGAGCGGCCCTCGGTGCCACGTACCATGGTGACATGTCCCAGTTCGCCAGCAAAGCCGTCGTGTCCATAAAGCAACTGGCCATTGACAACAATACCAGAACCGACACCGGTGCCCAAAGTGATGACGATAAAGTTCTTCATGCCTCGAGCCACTCCGTAGACCATCTCACCGATGGCGGCAGCATTGGCGTCGTTGGTCAGTGCTACGGGGATGTTGTTCAGTTGCTTGCTGAACAAGTCGGCCAATGGAACAATGGTGTCGTGAGCCCAAGGCAGGTTAGGAGCTTTCTCGATAGTGCCCTTGTAGTAGTTGCCGTTGGGGGCGCCGATGCCCATCGCTTTGATTTTCTCGATACCACCAACCTGCTCGATGATAGGTTGTAAGGCCTCTACTGATGCTTTTACGTATTCCTCTGCTGAGTTAAAGCCGCCTGTCTTGATGGCTGTGGTGGCCTTGATCTCTCCTCTGGCATCCACAATACCGAATACAGAATTGGTTCCTCCTAAGTCTAAGCCAATCACATAAGGCTTGATTCCTTGTTGTTCGTTCATGTTCGTAATATGTTTTAGTTGTTAATATTCACGTTTCGTGTGCACAAAGGTACAAAAATATTCTGAAACGGCAAGAAGTTTCAGATAAATTTGCATTTTCGCTCACTTATTCGTACCTTTGACCTTTGGTCTTAGGTCCTCACGTTCGGAAAAATGCAAATAAATTTGCTTTTTCGCTCACTTATTCGTACCTTTGCACCCGATATGCCGTTTCCTATACATATTAATATAGTAGATTTGGTGCTTAAAGGTATGCTGATAGGCATGGTAGCTTCTGCACCGATGGGCCCAGTGGGTGTCCTTTGTGTACAACGTACGCTGAACAAGGGACGCTGGTATGGTATGGTGACTGGTGTGGGAGCGGCAGTCAGTGACATTATCTATGCTGGCATTACAGGTTTTGGCATGGCCTTTGTTATGGATTTCATCAATAATGAGCAGAACAAGTTCTATTTGCAGATTATCGGAAGCGTCTTGCTGTTGGCTTTTGGCATTTATACATGGCGTATGGATCCTACAAAGAATATGCACAGGTCCGGGCAGCAGCGTGGCTCCTTGTGGTACAACATGTGGACTGCTTTCCTGGTCACCTTCTCTAATCCGTTAATCGTATTTCTCTTTATGGGCCTTTTTGCCCAGTTCGCTTTTGTCATCCCCGACCGTCCCTTTGAGATGCTCATCGGTTTTGCCAGTATCGTAGGCGGTGCGCTGTTGTGGTGGTATGGATTGACTTGGCTGGTCAATAAGATACGTACGATTTTCAAGGAAGATGGTATTCGCATTATCAACCAGATTATCGGTGCTGTGGTCACGGTGTTCTCTGTTATCTACTTGTTTGGAACCGTTTCCAATCTGTTTACATTCTTTTAGTTATATCCTTATATGTTTATAGCACACGAATTAAGAAAAAGCAATATTGCCGAATACTTGTTGTATATGTGGCAGATAGAAGACACCATTCGTGCCTTCGGTTGCTCGCTGAGTCGTATTCGCAGAGAGTATATAGACCATTTTGACTATACTGACGAACAGAAGGACGAGGAGGCCGACTGGTTTGGCAACCTCATCAGGATGATGAACTCGGAAGGTTGTCGCGATCAGGGCCATCTGCAAATCAATAAAGTCACGCTGCAACAATTGGAAGAATTGCATGCCCAACTACTGGCATCGCCCAAGTTCCCCTTCTATAATGCAGAATACTACAAGGTGCTGCCCTACATTGTTGAATTGCGCAACCGTGGTGCCAATAAGGAAGAAAACGAGATAGAGACCTGTTTCAACTCCCTGTATGGTGTGATGATGCTGCGCTTGCAAGAGAAGGAAATTACGCTGAATACGCAGCATGCCGTCAAGGAGATATCTACCTTTATTGGTATGTTGAATGACTATTATTTAAAAGATAAACAAGAACCCTTGGAGTTTGAATAATATGAATATTCTGATCACAGGCTGTAACGGCCAATTGGGAAACGAGATGCAACTGCTGGAGAAATCATATCCCCAGTATAAGTGGTTTAATACCGATGTGCAGGAGTTGGATATCACCAATCAACTGGCTGTTGAACAGTTCGTGGCCGAGAACCAGATTGACGGCATCGTCAACTGTGCGGCCTATACGGCTGTTGACAAAGCCGAAGACAACAAGGAACTTTGTACCACGTTGAACACTGTGGCTCCCTCCTATCTAGCCGCAGCTGTTGAGAAACGCGGCGGTTGGATAGTTCAGATTAGCACCGACTACGTTTTTGATGGCACCAAGCACACTCCTTATGTGGAGACCGACACTCCCTGTCCTAATAGTGTCTATGGTTCTACCAAACTGGCAGGGGAAATAGGCGTGTCAAAGTTCTGTAAGAAGGCTATGATTATCCGTACAGCCTGGCTTTACAGTACCTTTGGCAATAATTTCGTGAAGACCATGATTCGTCTTGGACAGGAGAAACCTGAGTTGGGTGTTATCTTTGATCAGATAGGCACCCCGACGTATGCCCGAGATCTGGCCCGTGTTATTATGACGGCTATAGAGCAGGGAATACATCCTGGTGTATACCATTTCAGCAACGAGGGTGTTATCTCATGGTATGATTTTACGAAGGCGATACATCGCTTGGCAGGTATCACCACCTGTCATGTGCGTCCGCTCCATACCAAGGAGTATCCCACACCGGCACACCGTCCTCATTATAGTGTGCTCGACAAGACCAAGGTGAAGCAAACTTACGGTATTGAGGTGCCTTATTGGGAAGAGAGTTTAAAAGATTGTATTGAGAAATTATGAATCAAGAAATAGAGAGAAGAAGAACATTTGCGATTATTTCGCACCCTGACGCCGGTAAAACAACACTGACGGAGAAATTCCTGCTTTTCGGTGGTCAGATACAAGTCGCGGGTGCTGTCAAGAACAACAAGATCAAGAAGACTGCCACCTCTGACTGGATGGACATTGAGAAGCAGCGTGGAATCTCTGTGTCGACTTCTGTGATGGAGTTCGACTACACACCTGACGGTTCTGACGTAGAATATAAGGTAAACATCCTGGATACCCCGGGTCACCAGGACTTTGCCGAGGACACCTACCGCACGCTGACGGCTGTCGACTCTGCCATTATCGTCGTTGACGGTGCAAAAGGTGTGGAAACACAGACACGCAAGTTGATGTCGGTATGTCGTATGCGAAACACACCCGTTATCATCTTCATCAACAAGATGGATCGTGAGGGACGTGATCCTTTCGACCTGTTGGATGAACTTGAACAGGAACTGGAAATCAAGGTACGTCCTCTGTCGTGGCCAATCAATCAGGGGGCCAAGTTCAAGGGCGTCTATAATATTTATGAAAACAAACTCGACTTGTTTACCCCTGACAAGCAACGCGTGACGGAAAAAGTGGAAGTTGCCATTGATAGTGACGACCTGGATGCTCGTATCGGTGAACAGGATGCTGCCAAGTTGCGTGAAGATCTGGAACTAGTGGACGGCGTCTATCCAGAGTTTGAAGTAGAGACCTATCGTTCTGCTGATGTCGCTCCCGTTTTCTTCGGTTCAGCACTCAATAATTTCGGCGTACAGGAACTGCTCAACTGCTTTGTTGAGATAGCCCCCAGTCCTAAGCCGACAAAGGCAGAAGAACGTATGGTACAACCAGAGGAACCAAAGTTTACGGGTTTCATCTTCAAGATAACGGCTAATATCGACCCTAACCATCGTTCGTGCATCGCTTTCTGTAAGGTGTGTAGCGGTAAGTTCCAGCGTAATCAGCCCTACCTGCATGTTCGTCAAGGAAAAACGCTCCGTTTCTCCTCGCCGACACAGTTTATGGCACAACGCAAGTCGACCATTGATGAGGCGTGGCCTGGTGATATTGTGGGATTGCCCGATAATGGCATCTTCAAGATTGGCGACACCTTGACTGAGGGCGAACAATTGCACTTCCGTGGTCTGCCTTCTTTCTCGCCAGAACTTTTTAAGTATATCGAGAACGATGACCCCATGAAGTCGAAACAACTCCAGAAAGGTATTGACCAGTTGATGGACGAAGGTGTCGCCCAGTTATTTGTCAACCAATTCAATGGCCGCAAGATTATCGGAACGGTCGGACAATTGCAGTTTGAAGTTATCCAGTACCGTTTGGAGAATGAGTACAATGCCAAGTGTCGTTGGGAGCCCGTTCATCTCTACAAGGCTTGTTGGATTGAGAGTGACGACCCTCAGGAACTTGATAACTTCAAGAAACGCAAATACCAGTATATGGCTAAAGACAAGGAAGGCCGTGACGTGTTCCTGGCAGACTCTGGCTATGTGCTCTCTATGGCCCAACAAGATTTTGAGAACATCAAGTTCCACTTTACGTCAGAATTTTAACTTTCAACTATGACAAGGGACGAAGATATCAAGAATGCTGTAGCGGTATTAAAAAGAGGAGGGGTGATTCTTTACCCCACAGATACGGTATGGGGCATCGGCTGTGATGCCACTAATGAGGAGGCTGTCAGACGGGTCTATGAAATCAAACAGCGTGACGACTCAAAGGCATTGATTTGCTTGGTCGACTCTGATGCTCGTTTGCAACGCTATGTCAGAAATGTTCCTGACGTGGCTTGGCAGTTGATTGACAGTCTGAAAGAAAGTGATGCGAAACCGACCACCTTAATCCTTGACGGAGCAATCAATCTGGCTCCGAATCTGATTGCGGAGGATGGCAGTATTGGAATGCGCATCACGCAGGAGGCTTTCTCAAAAGAATTGTGTTATCGTTTCCAGAAAGCATTGGTCTCCACTTCGGCAAATATCAGTGGGGAACCTGCTGCCCAGAACTACTGTGATATTGATCCTCGTATTGTTGAGGCGGTCGACTATGTATGTTGGAGCCGCCGTCAGGAGCATAAACCTCATAAACCATCCAGTATCATTCGTCTGAAAGAGAATGGTGAGGTAACTATTATCAGGAAGTGATGAGTCGTCAATCAGAGGATACTGCAAGAGCTACATGGGTGCAGCGACTGCATACATGGCGGGTGGAACATGTGAGTGACAGAACGTTCTTACTTGTTCTTGCCTTCTTTGTAGGCTTTTTCGCTGCTGTGGCTGCCTTTGTCCTTCATGGTCTTATTAACCAGATAGTTGCCTTGTTGACGGGACGTTTCCAGGCTGATTCCTACAACTGGCTATACCTGGTCTATCCCGTCATCGGTATTTATCTGACGTCGCTTTTTGTGCGTTATGTGGTGAAGGATAATATATCACACGGCATCACGCGTATTCTGTATGCCATCTCGTCCAATCGCTCACGATTGAAGTCGCATAACACGTGGTCGAGCGTTATCGCCTCCGCCATTACCATCGGTTTTGGTGGTTCGGTGGGTGCCGAGGCTCCTATTGTGCTGACAGGATCAGCTATTGGCTCTAATCTCGGGCAACTGTTCCGCATGGATAACAAGACGCTGATGACTCTGGTTGGCTGTGGTGCTGCAGGTGCTATTGCAGGCATCTTCAAGGCTCCTATTGCCGGCTTGGTGTTCACTCTCGAGGTGCTAATGATTGACCTAACGATGGCCTCGCTGCTTCCCATCTTGGTGTCTTGTGTTACGGCCACCTGCTTCACCTATATTTTTAGTGGCAATGCGGTGCTGTTCTCGTTTCATCTGGATTCAGACTGGACCGTCCAGCGTGTCCCTGCCAGCATTCTGTTAGGCATCAGCTGCGGACTTGTAAGCCTATATTTCATTCGTACCATGAATGCCTGCGAGGACATGTTTGCTCGTTTTAAGGACAAACCCTATGTCAAGTTATTCATTGGCGGTATCATTTTGAGCACCCTTATCTTCCTGTTCCCCTCACTCTATGGTGAAGGCTATCATGCCATCAACCTCCTTCTTAACGGAAGTACTGAGGCCGACTGGAATATGCTGTTGGACGGTTCACTATTTTATGGACATCCCGAATACCTGATTGCTTATATTGGACTCGTATTGCTGACGAAGGTGTTTGCAACATCTGCTACCAATGGTGGCGGAGGCTGTGGTGGTACGTTTGCTCCTTCTTTGTTTATCGGCTGCTTCACAGGCTTTCTCTTTGCCCGTTTGTGGAATATCCATCAGATAGGTGTCTATGTCCCAGAGAAAAACTTCGCCCTATTGGGAATGGCAGGAGTTATGTCGGGTGTTATGCATGCTCCTTTGACAGGTATTTTCCTGATTGCCGAGATTACCAGTGGCTACAATCTTTTCATGCCGCTGATGATTGTCTCCGTGTCAGCCTATCTCACCATCATTATTTTCGAGCCACATAGCATCTACGGCATGCGACTGGCGCGCCAGGGACGACTAGTCACCCATCATACCGACCATGCTGTGCTCACCCTGATGAGTCTTGACTCCGTCATCGACCGTGACTATCAGGCCGTCGATCCAGACATGGAACTTGGGCAGATGGTGCATAAGATCAGTCGTTCGCGCAATTCCGTCCTCCCTGTGACAGATGCGGCTGGCACCCTTTTGGGAGAAATTGACATTCTGAAGATTCGTCATGTCGTATTCCGCACCGAGCTATATAACCATTTCAAGGCTCATCAACTGATGGTAGAGCCTGCTGCTGTATTGAGCGACGGTACTCCGATGACGGAAGTTATGAAAACTTTCGAACGCACTCAGGCCGACTGGCTACCTGTCCTTGATGCCGACCGTCACTTGAAGGGCTATATCTCCCGCAAACGCATGTATAACATGTATCGCAAAATGGTTCACGATCTTAGTCAGGATTAAAGGAGGCAGGTCATCGAAAAAGGCACCGCTTTTATCATTTCCGGTAGTGAAAATATATTCTAATTTATTTTGCATTCCGCTCGATTTGTACTACCTTTGCATCAATAAACAAATAAGGTATGACAAAAGAAGACTTGAGGATAGTTTTTATGGGTACACCGGAGTTTGCTGTGGAAACATTGCAGGCTTTGATGGATAATGGATATAACGTAGTGGCGGTGGTGACACAGCCGGATAAGCCCGTAGGCCGTCATCAGACAGAGATGCAGCCGTCGGCGGTGAAGCAATATGCCGTAGCGCACGGACTACCTGTGCTGCAACCCGTGAAGATGAAGGATCCGGAGTTTGTGGATCAATTGCGCGCATACAGCGCTAACTTGCAGGTGGTGGTGGCTTTCAGAATGTTACCAGAGGTGATATGGGCAATGCCGGAATACGGAACTTTCAATGTGCATGCAGCCCTATTGCCTCAATATCGTGGTGCAGCACCTATCAACTGGGCTGTCATCAATGGAGAGACACAGACGGGTGTGACGACGTTCTTCCTTGATCACGACATCGACACAGGACGTATCATCATGAAGAAAACTTTCGATATTCCAGACGATGCGGATGTGGAATATGTCTATGACGGATTGATGCACCTGGGGGCTCAGATATGCTTGGAGACGCTTGACACAATTGTGGCTGCAGACGGACATCCCGCGAGTATTCCGCAGGAAGATGTCGCAGATTTAAAACCAGCCCCCAAGATTTTTAAGGAAACGTGTGAGGTGGATTGGACGAAGACTGCTAAGCAGGTGTATGACTTCGTACGCGGACTGAGTCCTTACCCCGGCGCGTGGACAACACTGGTCTCCCCGGACGGAAAGGAAACTATACTGAAAATCTACAAGACGCATAAGACAGGAAGGAAAGGGCAGGGAATCGGTGTGCTCAACTTAGACGGTAAGACACTCTACATCTCAGCAGCTGACGAACAATTGGAAATCGTAGAACTGCAGTTGGCAGGTAAGAAACGCATGCAGACACATGACTTCCTGAATGGTATGAAAGACATCGAGCTCTGTCGCGTGAAATAATTTTTAATTTGATACAATAAAGGGAATTTAATATTCGTTATAGAGATAAATGAATACAAAACAGAACTGCCTATGCAACATTTTACTCAAGACGAATGTAAGCCTACCCCTTCGACCATCCTGTTTCTGAAACAGTTTGCTCGTATGTGCAATGAGAATAAAAAAATAAGAAATGGCTACAATAATATCTCCGTCGTTGCTTGCTGCTGATTTCCTGCATCTTGACAGTGAGCTGGAAATGATTAACCGTAGTGAGGCTGATTGGTTACACTTGGATGTGATGGACGGCGTGTTCGTTCCGAACATTTCATTTGGCTTCCCCGTATTGGAAGCCGTTGCCAAGAAATGTCAGAAGCCGCTGGATGTCCATTATATGATAGTTCATCCCGAACAGTATATCAAGCAGACCGCCAAGTTGGGTGCCATGATGATGAATGTGCACGTAGAGGCTTGTACGCATTTGCACCGCACGGTGCAGGAAATTCATGCTGCTGGTATGAAGGCCGGTGTGACCCTAAATCCGTCAACACCAGTCTCAGTGCTTGAAGACATTATCTGCGATGTAGATATGGTGTTGCTTATGAGTGTCAACCCAGGTTTTGGTGGGCAGACCTTCATTGAGAACACCATCCAGAAAGTCGGTCGTTTGCGCCAGCTGATAGACGAAAGCGGATCAAAGGCATTGATAGAAATAGACGGAGGTGTACAAGAAAAAACCGCTCCTCGCTTAGTGAAAGCGGGTGCTGATGTTTTGGTTAGTGGCAGCTACGTTTTCAAGAGTGCGACTCCCGAGGAGACTATCCGTCAACTGCGTAGTCTTTAGATAGTCGCTATTATAATTCCCAATGTAGTTGGAGACCATTTTCACGTGCCATGCGACGCATGTTGATGAGTGCATAGCGCATGCGCCCCAGTGACGTGTTGATGCTTACACCCGTCTGTTCGGCTATCTCCTTGAACGATAGATTCTGATAGAAACGCAGGTAGACGACGACACGTTGTGGTTCGGACAGCGATTCCATCATTTTCTTTAGGTCGACAGCTACTTGTGTGTTGACAAGTTCGTTTTCACGGTTGATGTCCATGAGGTCGTTTGAACTCAGAACGCTTAGGTCGTTGTCCTTAGTGGGTTCGACGATGTGGGTCGACTTCTGGTGACGGTAGGTGTCGACGATGATGTTGTGTGCAATGCGCTTAACCCAAAACGAAAATTTTCCAGAATCCGTGTAACGGCCCTCCTGAAGTTTGGAGATAACCTTGACAAAGGTCTCCTGAAATATGTCATTTGCAATTTCTGGATCGTGGACAAAAAAAAGTATGTACGTGTAAATGGCCTTTTGATTGCGTGATAATAACTCATCAAAAGCCTCGTTGTCTCCTTCTACATAAAGCAATGCCAACTGTTCGTCGGTATAGCCAACATAATTCTTCATTTTTCAAATGTTATTGTTTAATGAAGTAGAGCTTTTTCGATAGGCGTTTTTTATTATGGGTTATTAATATATTGTAACAATCGGATGCAAAAGTAGGTAAAAATATCTAAATGACCAAATAAAATCCTTAAAAAATGCATTATTTCAATATTTTGCATTACCTTTGTGCAAATTTCCAACCAACTTTAATAATTAGAAATTATGGTAAAGCTTTTCGTTCCAGGACGCTTGTGCCTGTTTGGAGAACATACAGACTGGGCAGGTCACTACCGCACCATGAATGCGGACATCATGCCAGGTGCCTCTATCGTGACAGGAATAGAGCAAGGTATCTATGCTGAGGTGGAAAAATCGTCTATCTTTGAGATGTACAGTGATGCCCCTGAGATATCCCAGGTATGGAGTGACTTTTCGTGTCGCATGAATGAGGCTGACCTGAAGCATGTTGCCAAGTCGGGCTCGTTCTTCTGCTACTGTGCCGGCGTGGCATCCTATATGCTGGAATGGTATAAGGTGGGCGGTGTGCGCATACGCATTACGCACATGACTCTGCCGATGAAGAGCGGACTATCGTCGTCAGCAGCTATCTGTGTGCTGGTGGCACGTGCCTTCAACCAGCTCTATCACCTGAACCTGAATACGCTGGGTGAGATGAACATCGCCTATCTGGGCGAGCTGAGAACCTCGTCGCGCTGCGGTCGTCTGGATCAGGCCTGTGCCTTCGGTGTGAAGCCAAACCTGATGACCTTTGATGGTGACGAGATAGAGGTGAAGACGCTGAATGTGAAGAAACAGCTGTACTGGGTGTTTGCCGACCTCTGTGCCGAGAAGAACACGATTAAGATTCTTGCCGACCTGAACAAGGCTTATCCCTTTGCGTCGAACGAGGCAGAGGAGAATTTGCACAAGGCACTGGGCGAATGGAATCAGGATGTTGTGGAACGCGCCATTCGCTATATGGCAGAAGGTGACAGGGAGGCACTGGGTAAGCTGATGACGGAAGCTGAGGCGATGTTCGACAAGTATGTTGTCCCCATGTCTCCAGCTTTGGATGCTCCCAAGCTGCATCAGGTGCTGAACGATCCGAACATACAACCACTCGTATTTGGCGGAAAGGGAGTTGGCTCGCACGGTGACGGATCGGTACAATTCCTAGTTCGTGGTCCTGAAGCCCAGCAGCAACTGATTGACTACCTGAACGCTCAGGGCATGAAGGCCTATCCGCTGACTATGCGTCCCGTACATACCGTACGTAAGGCGATTATCCCCGTGGCTGGGTTTGGTACGCGTCTGTATCCCTCTACCCGTGCACTGAAGAAAGATTTCTTCCCCATACCTTGTCCAGATGGTATGGTGCGCCCAGTGATACTCATCCTGCTGGAAGAGTTGGTGAACAGTGGAGTGGAGGAGATTTGCCTGGTGCTGGGCTCTGAAGAAGAGCGTATCCAATATACCGAGTTCTTCGAGCGTCAGCTGAGCGAGGAGCATCTGCGTAAACTGAACAAGGAAGCACAGGAATATGAAAACCATATCCTGGATATCGGCAAGCGTCTGCGTTACGTCTATCAGCGTGAGAAGCGCGGTTTTGGCCATGCTGTGTTCCAGGCAGCTGAGTTTGCCGGTGACGACCCCGTGCTGTTGCTGTTGGGTGACACAATCTATCGCAGTGAGAACAATAACCCCTGTGCCTTACAGATGATTCAGGAGTACGAGAAATATAACCAGCTGATGATCAGCATCCACCCCGTACCCTTGGCAGAGGTCAGCCACTATGGCATTCTGAGTGGTGTGTGGGAAGACAAGGACCATTCGGTACTGAACGTGTCAGTCATGCAGGAGAAGCCAAAAGCCAGCTATGCTGAGGAGTTCCTGGGGGTTCGCAATGCGGAGGGACAAAAGGAGTACTATAGTGTGTTTGGACAGTATATCCTGACGCCAGAGGTGTTTGAACAGCTGAGAGCTGACATCAAACAGGCTGATGCCGAAGGTGACCATACCCGCGAGATAGAGTTGACAGCTGCTCTTGAGACCGTCAGGAAGAATAGCGGAATGATGGGCATCCAGCTGCGAGGTAAGATGTATGATATGGGAAATCCCAATGCCCTACGCCGTTGCGTAGAGGAGTACGCTATTTAACGTCCTCCTCTGCGCGACGTAGCAGATACTGGCCGTAGTCGTTCTTTGCCATCGGCTCGGCCAGTTTTTTCAGTTGTTCTCTGTCAATCCATCCTCGTTTGAAGGCAATCTCCTCCAAGCAGGCGACTTTCAGTCCTTGACGCTTCTCGATAACCTCGATGAAAGTGGATGCCTCGGACAGTGAGTCGTGTGTGCCTGTGTCCAACCAAGCGAATCCACGCTGCAAGGTCTCTACTTTCAAGTTCTTGTGTTGAAGGTATTCCTGGTTGACGGTGGTGATTTCCAGTTCGCCACGGGCACTGGGCTTGATGTTCTTGGCTATATTCACTACGCTGTTGGGATAGAAATAGAGTCCCACAACGGCATAGTTGGACTTAGGCTTGGCAGGCTTCTCTTCGATGCTCAGACAGTTGCCGTTCTCGTCGAACTCTGCCACGCCATAGCGCTCGGGATCATTCACATAGTAACCGAACACGGTAGCTTCTCCGTGCTGTTCGGCATTGGCAACAGCCTGCTTCAGCATACCTGTGAAGCCACTCCCGTAGAAGATGTTATCGCCTAAGACCAGACAAGCACAATCTTTACCTATAAACTCCTCGCCGATGATGAAAGCCTGGGCAAGTCCATCTGGGCTGGGTTGCTCGGCATATTCAAAACGAACACCTAAGTCAGAACCATCACCTAACAGACGCTTGAAACCTGGCAGATCATAAGGCGTTGAGATGATGAGGATCTCACGGATACCAGCCAACATCAGTGTAGAGATGGGGTAGTAAATCATGGGCTTGTCAAAAATAGGGATGAGCTGTTTTGACACACCTTTGGTAATAGGGTAGAGACGTGTTCCACTGCCTCCTGCTAATACGATACCTTTCATTTTTATGTCGTTTTTAATACATTTTCGCATGCAAATATACGAATTATTTGATATTTTTCGTAACTTTGCACGCAATAATTTGAAAAAACAGTTGAAAATGAGTTTTATAAGTAAACTATTCGGGAAAAAGGAGAAAGAGCAGAAGGCTGGTGGCATGGAGGATTTCATGACGCTTATCCGTGTGTATTTTCAAGCTGTCATGGCTGCTGACTTAGGCATCACAAATCTGGCAGCACTGCCTGACCTGCGTGTGTTCAAGGCAACCTTGAAGGTTCCCACGCAGAATAACCGTTTGGGACTGGCTGAAAAGTCGCGTTGCAATAAGATGCTGAAGGAACTCTATGGGATGGACGATAACTTTACCAAAGAGATTGAGTCGAGCATTCATAAACGTTGCAAGAAAGTACAGGATGTGCAGACCTATATGTATCAGTTCTCGGGGTTCACGCAGGACCTGATGATGCTGACAGGCAATCTGATGAAGTTCAAACTGCGTGTGCCTAGCATCTTCAAGAGTGCCATTTACACGATGACTCAAAAGACTATCAACGACATCTTCCATAAGAATGATTTCAGCGATCCGGGGGTGATGAAAACGGTGGTGGGTATCCGTCAGTATGCTCAGAAACTTGGCTTCTCGCAGGAGTGGACAACCAACTTCGTGTATAAAGTTGTCATGCTTGCCAAGAAAGAACCTAAACCCAAAGAGTGAGCAATGAACGTTAACAAATCATAAAGTTCAAAGTTAAAAGTTCATAATTTAAAGGAAAAGGATTACCTTTGTAAAATTAAAGTGAAGTAGTATGACTGCTAACGAGAAAACTTTAGCGAACTTTGAAACTCGCTTGCGGCAGATGATTCTCCGTTTCCAAGAACTGAAAAAGGAGAATGCTCGTTTGTGTGTATCGTTAGAAAACAGCAAGAAGGAAATCGCTGCGCTGAGTGAAAAGTTGGAACAACAGCAGAACGACTACAATTCGCTTAAGATGGCTAAGATGATCGAGATTACTGACGGCAATCTGACTAATGCCAAAGACCGATTGTCAAAGCTGATACGAGACGTCAATAAGTGCATTGCAATCCTCAGTGACGAAAACCAATAAGGAGAACAAGCCATGCCGGAACAGGACAAGAATCGATTACATATCAGGTTGCACGTCTATGACGAAGAGATAGAAGTTGTCATCAATCGTGAAGATGAGGAATACTATCGCTTGGCAGCCAAACTGATTACCGAACGTTACAATGCCTACGCTCAGGCATATAAGGGACGTAAGAGTGATCATGTCATCTCGCTGATGACCCTGATAGATATCTCGCTGATGTATCAGAGAGAGCATGCTCACAACGATACCTTGCCCTATGATAATGTTCTTGCACGGCTTACTGCTGAGATAGAAAGCGCTCTTGATGAAAAGCAAAAAGCGTAAGAACATTAACTCTATATAAAATTTTTATGAATATCATTGTTGCTATTATCGCCATCGTCGCTGCCCTTGTCTTGGGCGGTGTGTGTGGTTTTTTGATTTTCCGCTTTGTCATCAAGGGAAAATATAATGAGATGGTTGATGCCGCCAAGAAAGAGGCGGAAGTTATCAAGGAAAAGAAACTGCTTGAAGTAAAGGAGAAATTCCTCAACAAGAAAAGTGAACTGGAGAAAGAAGTTCAGCAGCGCAATCAGCACATCCAGCAGAACGAGAACAAACTGAAACAGCGCGAAATATCGCTGAATCAGCGTCAGGAAGAGTTGGGACGTCGCAAGAATGAACTCGACAACCAGCAGAACCGCATTGACAACGAGAAAAAATTGCTTTCACTGAAACAAGAAGAGCTTGAAAAAATGCAGATGCAGGAGCGTGCTAAACTCGAAGAACTTTCGGGGCTCTCTGCGGAAGAAGCTAAGGCACGTTTAGTCGAGTCGCTCAAGGATGAAGCCAAGACAGATGCGCAGGCCTATATCAACGAGATTATGGACGAGGCAAAGCTCAACGCTAATGCACAGGCTAAGAAGATCGTTATCCAGACCATTCAGCGCGTAGCCACAGAAACTGCTGTAGAGAACTCTGTCAGTGTTTTCCATATCGATAACGACGACGTCAAAGGTCGTGTCATTGGACGTGAAGGACGTAACATTCGCGCATTGGAAGCTGCTTGTGGTGTTGAAATCGTCGTCGATGATACTCCTGAAGCTATTGTCATCTCAGCCTTTGACCCTGTGCGTCGTGAAACTTGTCGACTGGCACTCCATCAGTTGGTGGCTGATGGACGTATACATCCTGCCCGCATTGAGGAAGTTGTTGCTAAGGTGAAGAAACAGTTGGAGAACGAGATTATAGAAACAGGAAAACGAACAGCTATTGACCTCGGTATCCACGGTTTGCATCCTGAGCTCATCCGTATCATCGGTAAAATGAAATATCGCTCTTCTTACGGCCAGAACCTCTTGCAGCATGCACGAGAGACCGCAAACCTTTGTGCTGTCATGGCAGCCGAATTAGGTTTGAATCCCAAGAAAGCTAAGCGTGCCGGTTTGTTGCACGATATCGGTAAGGTTCCTGATGAGGATACTGATGATCCACACGCAATCTATGGTGCCAAAATTGCGGAGAAATACAAAGAAAAACCCGATATCTGCAATGCCATCGGTGCACACCACGACGAGATGGAGATGCAAACACTTCTCGCGCCCATCGTACAGATTTGTGATGCTATCTCAGGTGCCCGTCCTGGTGCCCGTCGTGAGATAGTTGAGGCCTACATCAAGCGTCTGAATGACTTGGAGGCTATTGCGATGAGTTATCCCGGGGTTACCAAGACCTATGCTATTCAAGCAGGTCGTGAACTTCGTGTCATCGTCGGTGCTGACAAAATGGATGATGCAGAGACCGAAGCACTCAGTGGGCAGATTGCATCGAAGATTCAGAATGAGATGACTTATCCTGGACAGGTGAAGATTACAGTCATCCGCGAGACCCGCTCAGTGGCATACGCAAAGTAATTCGCATTGCGGTGATTCCATAAAGAGAGACTTCAGAAATGGAGTCTCTCTACACTTTAACAAAAGTGTTCTTCAATAACTAAAATAGACTAACGTAATATTCAATAACAAAAAATCTATCATGGTAAGATTCAAAAACAGATTGAAACTGATGGATGTGGGTGTTACCAGTGTGTCAGCTATGCTCTCGGTAGGTGTTATGCTTTATGGTGTTGCCCATTTCGGACTGGAAGTGGCATGGTTTGAACTCCTACTCAACTTGTTTTATATCGCTTGTCTAGTCATGACAGGGTTGTACTTTTTCAATCGTCTCAAGCCAGATCAGTTCAACTACTGGTGCTCTCTATGTCTGGGAGTGACTATTCTGCTACGCGACATCCTTTTTGCCCCCGAACTAATCAGTTTCCCGCTCCACCTGGTGTGCCTCACACTTTCGGTGTGGCTTCTCATGACACTTACCTATTTTTATTCGCGTAAGGATTGGAAAAGTTATACCAAGCGTAATCTTTGGATGATTTTTGTCATTGATATGGTAATTGCTTTGTTGTACCACTATGACATCTATTATCTGGAGCCTATTGACGAATACACAGACTATCTGCTTACAGAAATCTGGATACGCCCTACCATCACTTATGGACTTGTGGCCTGTTTTATATCGGAAACATAAAAACCGTTAAAAGTATTTAAAAATTTGCAAAACAGCATTTGATATGTGTCAGTGGAAATGTAATTGTGTTGATTTTGCTTATCTTTGCATATTATCATAATTTACTACTAACTTTATGTCACAACTAGAACCACTTATTGCAGACCTTGCACTCATTCTCATCTGTGCTGGTGTTATGACGCTCCTTTTCAAGAGCTTCAAGCAACCCATAGTGTTAGGTTATATCGTAGCGGGATTCCTCGCTTCGCCGAACATGCCTTACATGCCCAGCGTGACAGATGGTCACGGAATCCACGTCTGGAGCGAAATCGGCGTGATTTTCCTGCTTTTCGCCCTCGGCTTGGAATTCTCATTCAAAAAAATCCTAAAGATGGGGGCCGCACCCATCATCGCAGCCGTCTGTATCATTCTGGCCATGATGTACGTTGGTGCCTGTACGGGCGAGCTATTCGGATGGAGTCAGATGGACTGTATCTATTTGGGCGGTATGCTGGCCATGTCTTCGACGACTATTATTTTCAAGGCCTTCGACGACATGGGACTGCGACAGCAGCGTTTTGCCGGGCTCGTGCTTAGCGTGTTGATCATCGAGGACATCCTGGCCATCGTACTCATGGTGATGCTCTCCACCCTTGCCGTCAGCAAGGAATTTGAAGGTTCGCAGATGCTTGAGTCGATCATGACGCTGGGGCTCTATCTCGTGCTATGGTTCACGGTGGGGCTCTATTTCATTCCTTTGGCTCTGCGCAAGCTGAAGCCGCTGATGAATGATGAGACACTGCTGATCACCGCCCTTGCCCTCTGTTTCGGCATGGTTGTTGCAGCCTCGGCAGCCGGTTTCTCAGCCGCCTTCGGCGCTTTTGTTATGGGCAGCATTTTGGCAGAGACCGTCGAGGCCGAGCAGATAGAGCACCTCGTTGCTCCGGTGAAGAATCTCTTCGGTGCTATTTTCTTCGTGTCGGTCGGCATGATGGTCGATGTGAACCTCATCATCGAGTATATCGTGCCCATCATCAGCATCATAGCAGCTGTCATGCTGGGCCAGACTATCCTGAGTACCTGTGGATTCCTGCTTTCAGGCCAGTCTCTGAAAACCTCCATGAAATGTTCCTTCTCACTGACGCAGATTGGCGAATTCGCCTTCATCCTGGCCACCCTCGGCACATCGCTCGGTGTCACCAGTGACTTCCTGTACCCCATCGTCGTTGCAGTGTCCGTCTTCACGACGTTCACGACACCTTACATGATTCGTTTGGCTGAGCCTGCATACAATGCGATTTCGCGCATCTTGCCAGCCAAGTGGATTGCCAAGATGGAGCGCAACACCGACGAAAATGACGAGAAAGCTCCCGACGAACTGCAACAGATTTGGAGCGGCTGCTTCAAGCATTACATTTTCAACACACTGATCAACAGTGTACTCTGTATTGCTATTATGACACTCATGCTTTATTATGGGCAGCCGATTATCGCCAATATGGTACCTACCGAATGGGTACACCCCGTAACGGCTCTCATCGCACTCATTTTATGCGCTCCCTTCCTGTGGATGCTGATGCGTGCAGGTAGCGACAGCCCAGAAGTCAACAAGTTATGGGAAAGCGGTCCACGCTGGCGCATCAGGCTAACAGCATACGGACTGCTGCGCCTTTTCATCACGGCTGTCTTTGTCAGTTATTTCGTAGATTACGCCATGCCTTGGAGCAGCTGGCTCGGTATGTTCGCGCTCGTAGCCATCCTGTTCGTCATCTACTATTCATCCGTTTTGGAGAAGCATGGCAAGGAGATGACCAAGATTTTTACCGACAATTTGAACGAACGAAAATAGACTATTACTTAATGAAATAACAAATAACAACATGAAAAAGAAAAGTTTTTTGCAGTTGACAGTAGCCGTCGCTACGGTAGCGGTAGGTTTCACCGCTTGTGGCATAGACATGCCCGCACCAACAGACTCATCTTTTGAGACAATGACAGTGAAGAAATCGGACATTGAGCTCCCTTATAAGTTCAGTGCCAGGATGAAAGGTCAGAATGATGTTACGATTACGCCACAGGTAAGCGGTCAGCTGATGAAGATTTGCGTGACAGAAGGTCAGCAGGTGAAGAAAGGCCAGACACTGTTCACCATCGACTCGCGCAATGCCCAGTTGGAACTGGAGGCTGCTCAGGCCAACCTGCAGGCTGCCCTGGCTCAGGAGAACTCAGCCAAGCTGGAGTATGAATCCAACAAGAACCTGTTTGAGAAGAAGATTGTAAGCAGCTACATGCTGAACAACAGTGAGAACCAGTACAAGCAGGCACAGGCCGCAGTGGCACAAGCTCGTGCAGCTGCCAACCGCGCCAAAGTGGACCTGGGCTTCTGCACCATCACCGCTCCCGTATCGGGTATCATCGGTGGAATTCCTGTTCGTCCCGGTGATCAAGTGTCACCTCTAACCGAACTGACCATGTTGAGCGGTAATACAGCGATGTTTGCAGAGTTCTCGGTGAACGAGGCTGTTATCGAAGCTATGGTTCAGAACGGCATGAAAGCTGCAGAAGTGGACGAATACATCGCCAACCTGCCCCCAGTAACCTTTGTAATGAAAAACGGTACGGAGTATCCCCACAAGGGTCGCGTCGTCAGTCTGACGGGTGTAGTGAATGATGCAACTGGCTCACTGACCAGCAAAGTATCATTCCCCAACCCCGACGGCCATCTCTATTCTGGCATTCAGGGTACGATTGTTATGCCTTTCGCTGAGAAGAATGTGATTGTAATCCCGCAGTTTGCTGTAGTGCGCCTACAGGACAAATCGCAAGTCTATAAGGTTAAAGCCGACAGTACAGCAACCGCCGTCGAGGTTACGACAGAGGATACCGGCAACGGCAAGGACTTTATCGTGACAAGCGGTCTGAATGAGGGCGACCAGATTGTGACTACTGGTGCCAATAATGTGACGGAGGGACAGAAGGTGCTGTTCCCTGCGGAAGCGAAGAGTGAAGAGAAAAAGTGAATCGTGATTAATTGGCTTCCGCAATATGAAGAACAATATCTTTATCAATAAATACGTGATGGCATGTGCCATCTCAATAGTGATTGCGCTGGTGGGCTATATCTCGATGAGTGTACTGCCTGTGGAGCAGTACCCGGACATTGCACCCCCTACGGTGTCAGTCACCACCAGCTATGACGGTGCTGACGAGAACACGGTGATGAAGGCAGTCATCCAGCCCCTCGAAGAGGCTATCAACGGTGTAAACGACATGACATACATCACCTCTAAGGCATCGTCAAACGGCGAGGCGGAAATCAACGTCTACTTCAAGCAGGGTACCGACCCAGACATGGCGACGGTGAACGTGCAGAACCGCGTGACCCGTTCCCTGGCCCTGCTGCCTGCCGAGGTTACCAAGGTCGGCGTGAAGGTAGAGAAGCGTCAGAACAACATTCTGCGCATCTTCGCCGTGAAGAGTGCCGACGGCAAATACGACGAGGACTTCGTGTCGAACTACGTGGATATTAACATCAAGCCGAAACTAATGCGTATTACTGGTGTAGGCAACGTACAGAGTATGGGTAACACCTACGCCTTGCGCATCTGGCTGAAGCCCGATGTGATGGCTCAGTACGGGCTGACCCCCAACGACATCTTTGCCGCCATCGGCGGACAGAGTTTTGTGGCCGGTGTGGGTACGCTGGGCGAGAAGTCGGGCAACTCCTACCAGTACTCCATGCAGTACAAGGGTACGCTGAAGACCGTTGAGGAGTTTAACGACATTGTGCTACGCACCAACGGTGGCGGTATGCTCCACTTGAGCGACGTGGCCGATGTGCAGATTGGTGCCATGAGCTACAACTTCACGTCGAACATCCAGGACCGTCCAGGTGCTATGTTCATGGTGTTTGCCGCACCTGGTGCCAACGCCACTCAGGTGAACGCAGCCATCAACAAGATGTTTGAGGAGGCCAAGGCGACGATGCCCGCCGGACTGGAGTTTGTCACCCTGATGACCAGCGATGACTTCCTCTTTGCCGCTATCCACAATGTGGTCGAGACGCTCGTCATCGCCATCATCCTCGTGGTGCTCGTGGTGTTCTTCTTCCTACAGAACCTGAAAGCCACCATCATTCCTTCTATTTCAATTATCGTGTCGCTGCTGGGCACCTTTGCTGTCGTCTCGTTGGCAGGTTTCTCGCTCAACATTCTAACGCTGTTCGCACTGGTGCTCGCCATCGGTACGGTGGTGGATGATGCCATCGTGGTGGTGGAGGCCGTCATGGCGAAGATGGAAGGTGGTATCAGCGACGCCCGCGAAGCCACCCGCCAGGCTATGAACGAAGTGTCGGTGGCCGTTGTATCATGTACGCTGGTGTTCATGGCCGTGTTCGTGCCTGTAATGTTCATGCCAGGTACTTCAGGCACCTTCTTCACCCAGTTCGGCGTGACCATTGCCTCGTCCGTCGGTCTGTCGTGTATCTCGGCCCTGACGCTCTGCCCTGCCCTCTGCGCCATCATGATGCGCGTCACGGAAGGCAAGAAGGAAGGCAAGGGGTTGACCTACTATACCAAGAAGGCTTACGAGGTCAGCTACAACGCTATATATAATAAGTATAGTAAGGCTGTCCAGAAATTCATCAAGCGTCCCATCCTTTCATGGGGTCTGCTGATTGCTGCCGCCGTACTGCTGGTATTCTTCATGAAGAGTCTTCCCTCTGGTCTCGTGCCTCAGGAGGACCAAGGTGTGTTCTTGGCCGAGATTCAGGCTCCTGAAGGTGCCACACTAAAGCAGACACGCGAGATGGTGAAAAAGGTAGAAGAAAAAGTCAAGAAGATTCCCGAATTGGAGAGTTACGCCGTTGCCTGTGGTTATGGTATGTTGTCGGGTGCCGGTTCCAACTACGCCACGATGGTGGTGCGCTTGAAGAACTGGGACGACCGTCCTGGCATGAATCATCTGATTGACCTCGTCCTCGGCCGTTTCTATTATGACTGCCAGGACATCAAGAATCTGAGGGTGCTGCCCTTCCAGATGCCGCAGATTCCCGGCTACGGTACGAGTAACGACGTCTCATTAATTGTCGAGGACCCCACCGACGGCAACCTGTCGGAGTTTGCCAAACAAACCGAGCACTTCCTGACCAAGCTGTCGGAGCGGCCAGAGGTGGCCTCTGCCATGACGACCTATTCAGAGCGTTTTCCGAAATATCAGGTGGATGTCGATGCAGCCCAGTGCGACCGTGCCGGCGTGTCGCCGCAAGAAGTTCTCAGCACGTTGGGTGCTTTCTGCGGTGGTGCCTATATCGGCAATTTCAACCAGTTCGGTAAGGTCTATCGCATCATGTCGTCCGCCTCGCCCGAGTATCGCCTCGACCCGCAGTCGCTGCACAACATCTTCATGCAGGTGAAGGGCGGCAAGATGGCTCCCATGTCTGAGTTTGTCACACTGAAGGAGATTGTCGGCCCTTCCAATATCGAACACTTCAACCTGCTCCAGAGCATTACTTGCTTTGTGACGCCCGGTAGCGGTTTTACCGAGGGTGACGTCCACAAGGTCATTGCCGAGGTGTTCAAGGAAGAGATGCCCGCCACGGCCACCTACGAGTATAGTGGTATGTCGCGCGAATTGGAGGAGACAGCCAACTCTAATGCCACGGCCCTCATCTACGTCATCTGCGCCATCCTCATCTACCTCATTCTGGCTTCGCTCTACAACTCGTGGTTCACACCGTGGGCCGTGCTGTTCAGCGTGCCGTTCGGTCTGATGGGCGCCTTTGTGTTCGCCTTCTTTGGCAGCCAGCTGGGCCTGCCGGGCATGGACAACAACATCTACCTGCAGACGGGTGTCATCATGCTGATTGGTCTGTTGGCCAAAACGGCCATCCTGATTACCGAGTTCGCTACCGAGCGCCGCGCCCAGGGCATGAGCATCCGCGATGCCGCCTTCGAGGCCTGTAAGGAGCGTCTGCGTCCTATTTTGATGACCGTAGCTACGATGATTATCGGTATGGTGCCCCTCGTAATCACGGGTGGTGCCGGTGCCAATGGTAACCGTGCTCTCGCCTTGGGTGTTATCGGTGGTATGAGCATCGGCACCGTTGCCCTGCTCTTTGTCGTACCGGCCTTCTTTATCGTGTTCCAGAAGCTTCACGAGAAGTTCCAAGGTGCTCCGAAAATGAAAAGTGTTGAAGAAAAAACAGAGGAATAAGTCATGAAAAGAGTAAGATATATCTTAGTTGCTGCCACCGTGAGTTTTCTGCTCACGGGTTGCGGGATATATAATAAGTACGAGCAGAAGGTGGAGGCGCCTGCCAATGCCTTCGGCGCTGATGGCGGCATGCTGGGCAGTACCGCTGCCCAGGGTGAGGGCACGCTGGCGCAAATGTCGTGGCGTGAGTTCTTCACCGACCCGATGCTCCAACAGCTTATCGAGCAGGTGTTAGCCAACAATACCGACCTCAACTCCGCCCGCATCGCCGTTGAGAAGAGCCAGGCCTCGCTGACTGCTGCCCGCATGGCTTATCTGCCTGCGCTCAGCTTGGCACCACAGGGCACGCTCAGCAGTTTCGACAAGAGCGCTGCTGTGAAGACCTACAACCTACCGCTGCAGTTGTCGATGGACATTGATGTCTTCGGCTCCATCACCAACAAGAAGCGTGCTGCCAAGGCCGTTCTCTTGCAGGCTCAGCTGCGTCAGGATGCCGTGCGCGCCAATCTCGTCTCGGTCACCGCCCAGCAGTATTTCCTGCTGCAAGTGCTCGACCGCCAGTTGGAAATCCTCCTGCAGACCGACAGCTTGTGGAACAAGTCGCTCGAGACCGAGCAGGCTCTCTGGGAGAATGGTAAGGCCTACAGCACCGCCGTCAACCAGATGGAGGCATCCTACCTGAGTGTGAAGACGCAGATTGTGGACACACGCCGCAATATCCGTGCCGTCGAGAATGCCATCTGCAAACTGCTGGCCATCAGTCCGCAGCACATCAGTCGTCAGAAGTGGGGCAGTTCCATGCTCCATCATGCAGAAGCCATGGGTGATGCCGAGCAGCACATGTTCGATACCAAGTACCTGAGGATTGGCGTGCCCGCGCAGATGCTGGAGAACCGTCCCGATATCCGTATGGCTAATCATGCCATGGAGGAGGCTTTCTACAACACGGCAGCCGCCCGTTCGGCATTCTTCCCCAGCATCACGCTCAACGGCTCTGCCGGATGGACTAACTCGGCTGGCGGAATGGTCGTTGACCCGGGTAAGATGCTACTCACTGCCATGGCGCAGCTCACACAGCCCATCTTCGCCCGCGGCAAGCTCATTGCCAACAAGAAGATTGCCCAGTTGACTGAGGAAGACCTTCAGAAGAAGTATGTGCAGACCGTCATCAATGCCGGTAACGAGGTGAACGAGGCTATGGCCGACTGCATGGCTGCACGTGACAAGCATGCCTATCTGAATCGTCAGGTAGAGGTGCTCCACGAAGCCTACAAGGGCACCCACGAGTTGATGGACAACGGCAAGGCCAGCTACCTGGAAGTGCTCAAGGCGCAGGAGTCGCTGCTCGATGCCCAGCTTGGTGCTGCCATGAATATGTATGATGCTGCTCAGGCGGTTATCGAACTGTACATCGCCTTGGGCGGTGGTTCCAAATAACAGAACAAACACCAAAGACTAATCAATGAAACAAGTAATCTGTGTACACACGGCGATGGCTCTTGTGGAGCCGTTGACCAAACTTTTTGCCGAGCTGATGCCCGAAGTGAACGTAAACCATATCGCTGACTCGTCGCTCATCAAGGAGGTCATTGCCAACAATGAGGTGACGCCAGCCGTGCGCCGCCGTCTGCTGGCCTATTACAATGCCGCTGCCGATGCCGGTGCCGACGTGGTGTTCAACACCTGTTCCAGCGTGGGCGACGTGGCTGACTACGGAAACCAGTATGCCCGCATCCCTGTGTTCCGCATCGACCAGCCGATGGCTGCCGAGGCTGTGGCTAAGTATGACCGCATCGGTGTCATCTCCACGCTGCCCACTACGCTCGATCCCACCTGTCGACTACTTCAGAACGAGGCGCGTAAGGCGGGTAGGGCAGTGACGCTTGTCGAAGGACTGGCTGACGGTGCCTTCGCCGCCGGACAGAGTGGTGACGGTGAGACGCACGACCGGCTGATTGCTGAGGCTGCCGGGCGCATTGCCTCGCAGGTGGATGCCTTTGTGCTGGCTCAAGGTTCCATGGCGCGAATGGAACAGCGCCTCGCTGAACTGACGGGAAAGCCCGTGCTCTCGAGTCCCGTTCTGGGTGTCAAGGGATTGCGTAAGTTCTTGGGCTTATGAAACGTAAGAATATCATCCTGACCATGCTCGTTATCCTGGGCATGGTCACTTTTTTAGACCGCATCAACATCAGCGTGGCAGGGTCGAGCATCATGCACGACCTTAACCTGTCGCCGTCCGAATGGGGATGGGTGCAGAGTGCCTTCATCCTCTCCTATGGCCTGTTACAGATTCCGATGGGAGCCCTTGGCGACCGCTTCGGACATCGTAAGATACTGGCTGCCATCGTGCTGTGGTGGTCTGCCTTCACCGCCTTCACAGGCTTGGCAGGCGGACTGGCCTCGCTGCTGGTTATCCGCTTCATGTTCGGCATTGGCGAGGCAGGCTCGTCGCCCTGCTCAACGGGTGTCATCAGCCGCTGGTTCGAGAAAGACGAGGTGGGTAAGGCACAGGGCTATGTGTGGGCAGCCTCTCGCATGGGCGGTGCACTGACGCCCTTTGTGGTCATCCCCGTCATGATGACTGTCGGCTGGCGTGCGGCATTCTATTTGCTGGGTGCCCTTGGCATCGTCTGGGCTATCGTGTGGTATTGGTATTATAGACCCACCCCCCAGCCCCTCCCTGCGAGTGAGGGGAGTAGTTGCTCTGAGAAAGAAGAATCGGTGCTGAAACCATCAGCACCCCTCCATACAGGGGGTTGGGGGTGGGTCTCTTCTCCTCAGTTCTGGCTCATCTGCGGCATGTATTTCTTCTACGCCTTCGGCTCGTGGTTCTTCTTCTCCTGGTTCCCCACATTTATGGAGTTGGGACGCGGCTTCGACAAGTCGGAACTGACCTATGCCGTCGCCGTTCCGTTCATCATGAGCATGATAGGCAATATCGCAGGCGGTCACCTGACCGACCGGCTGACGCGCCGCTATGGCATCAAGATTGGCCGCAAGGCGCTCGGCTCCACGTCGCTCACCGTCTCTGCTGTCTGCATGTTCCTTGCCGCCTTCATTCCGGGCAAGATGGCCGTCTTCGTGTTCCTCTCGCTCTGCTTTGGCATCTTCGACCTCATGCTGCCCTCCGCCTGGGCGCTCTGCATCGACCTCGGCAAACAGCAGGCAGGCACGCTCTCCGGTGCCATGAATACGGCGGGCAACATCGGAGGCTTCTGCTGTGGCATCCTGTTTGGAGAACTCGTGCAGCAGTCGGGCAACTACAACCTGCCCCTCTACATGATTGCCGGCATGCTCATCATCAGCGCCGTGCTGTTCGCCTTCATCAATCCTGAGAAACCGATTATTAAAGAGGAGTAAACTTATCGACCATAAGAAAGTTAATATAAGAAGCCGAACAGCCATAAAGGGATTTTGTTTCCAAGCACATACTCCTCGTCAGCAGAGGCGATAAAAATGTTCAATGGACAAAACAGATTTTTAATTATTTTGTTCTATATACTAAACATTTAACATCAATATGTGCGCAAAGCACGTAAAAATGTTCAATTCAATGAACACTTTTATTAAAAATGTGTTCTATATACTGAACATTTTAAAATTACACCGTCTCCGATTCCCCGAGGGTCTCACCGCGAAGTGAATCCAGACGACGCTGCGCTTCTGCTCTATCAGCAGCTCGTCGAAGTCCTCGCGGCTCATATCGCTGATGTCGAGTAGGATAGAGGCGTATCGCAATGCCTGTTCCATCCCGATGCAACGGATGTCCACGGCGCACCCCGTCAGGTGGTTCGACGTAGGCACACCCCCTACCGCTTTGTTCACCGCTGCCGACCGGAACCCCGAGTTGATGATAATCGGGTCGTCACCATCTCCGTACTTGTCGTTCCATCGCTTGCGTAGGCGCTCCAGCCATCGGCACACCCTACGAAGGTTCTCCACTTGTGCCTCGTTCGGCACGTTCTCAATATTCATGCTTGTTTTGGTTAACTCAGCGAGTCCAAAGTGCTCGCTGAGTTTGGTTTCCTTATTCATCATTGTTCTTTTTTTGATTCTTCTTTTTTAGTCTGATTTTTCTTTCTTCCTCGGACAGTTTTTTAAAACTGACATCTGACATCTGAATCACAAAGTCACGACTTTGCCATGTCGATATCATTTTTCGGGCACGCCTTGCATCCATTCCTTTCTGTTGTCTTACGCGCATGGCATCCTCCAGGGTAAACTCGGAGGGTAACGAGTCGAGCAGGCTTTCAGGTCCTCGCTTTGAAACCTGAACATCACCATCTGCCGAGCGTATCTGATCGCCCCAGAATTTCATTTTCAGATAGAGGTCGTACAAGAGACTCCACCTACAGAAATCCTCAATGCTCCTTTCCCACTTCATACCATTGGCCGCATAGAGCAGGCAAGCCTTACGGAAAGCATGCACCAAGGCGCGGTGCGTCAAGTTGTCAAACACAGTGTCTTGCGACAGACGGGCGAAGTCGGCACATTCCGCCTTAAGCCTTTTTATCAGTTTCTTGGCCTGTTGACAGTCGACGACTCCCGTAGCAGCCTTCAGATTTTCAATGTAAGGTTTCAAAGCCTCGTCGTATGCCGTATCATAGTCACCGAACACCGGTATGTCTGAACCTATCTCACAATCGGGTATAGTGGCCAGGCAGAGTCGTGATATCGGACCGTCTGTCACTACGAACCTGAAATACTTCATTGCCTTTGAAATGGTGGTATTCGCATTCCAGTTCAGGTGCAAGCTTCCTGAACCCGTGACACTTTGCGTCGAGGCACGGTCACTACCGAAGTCGTTCTCTTCGTCATCGTTTTGCTTCATCACGGTAAACTGGTTGCTACGACCTGTTGCACCCTCTACTTTGTCCCATTGTTCAAGCTCATTCATACGGACATAGAGCGGAGCCCCCTGTGCATCATCCATACGCTGTACCAGAGCCGCTCTGGTGACGTCCGACTTGATGGTCTGAATCACGAGATCGTCAGGCCTTTGAGGCTTCTGCTTGTTGTTGGCCTTGTTGTTATACTCCTCGTTATACTTCTTCAGACGCTCACGGTTTATCTCGTCACGCTGTTTGATATCGGCAATGATGTGCGACAGAGGCTGTTTCGTACAGATATCTTTACCCGTACCCGTCCCTGCTATAATCAGGCAGTTCATGCGCAGTTCACGCTGTTGGTTGTCTATATACTTGAACGAGAGGCGTTTAGGGTATGTCGCCAATGCAGGGAACATCGCCTGGGCCACAGTTGCCTGATATAACCTGGGGGTGTGTTTTATCACCGTCTTCACGAGTCTTGGGAGATTCTGTGGAATGGCGGGAGGCACGTTGCTGGCAAACATCCGCGACAGGGAATCCTTGGATTGAGCGTCAGAGCTACCTTCTACATCATTCAGGTTGCTATCCTCTTCTTGCTTAGCACGAAACCTCCTCTTGCTCTCCTTGAAGATACGCTTCTGAACCAAGGACAAGGGTTTGCTCCTATCGAGATACTTCGAGTAGAAGTCGCCCACCAGCGTCTGGATATTCTCGTCCTGCCAGTTGTTAGGCATCAACTCCTTCAGCACCCCCAACGTCTCTTCCTGGGTCAGCAGTTGGTTGCAATGGCTCAATACCAGCTTCACCGAGTTGTGACGACCGCCCTCGTTCACGAAGTCCGCATCCACGACACCCTCCTCCTTCATGCACTCATGGAATATCAGCATCGTGCGCTCGTCAGCCTCCACAGGAGACTTTACGATGGCTGAGGGATGAGGGTTGATGGCTGATGGTTTTTCTCTTACATCATCCATCTTACTTCTTCCATCATACTTCACCTTTGCCGCATGCAGTTCGTCGCTGAACATCAGTTCCTCGTCGATATACAGGATATACTCCCTACAGGGCAGGTAGATGGCCCTCTCCGGCTCATGCACCGCTTTGTCGTACTCCACGTCACCCATCTCATGACTCATCCATGCCTGAGCCGTCTGACGGTCCATCCCCTCGGGAATGTCGAACAGCACATGACCACCCGTGCCACTCACCGAACGGTTCACCATATTGATGCCTAATTCGCGCTCATGCCCTCTCAGAAACCTTTCGTAAAGCTGCTCGAAGTCCGCACAGCCGTCCAGGTCAATGACCGCCTTGCCCGAATCCACAGGCTCGCCCTCGTTGCTTTTATAAGCCTTGTTGAAGTGCGCATGAGGCGTGTAGAAAGCGTCTCCCAGCTTTATTTCAGCCTTCTTCGTCTTATAGTCCTCCTGGCTCATGTCACCACGCCTCTTGGCTTCCAGGATGTCAGCCAGCTCGGCACAGATACGACCAGTCTTCTCTGAGTCCACCCGCTTCCAGAAACCCTCGACCGTGGCTGGCACGGTCTTGGGCTTTTTAATGTTATCTCCTAAATCAAATCTAGACATACTATTCGATTATTAAGCGTTATCAATAATGTAATCATCCACCACGGCCTGCTTAGCTTGGTCTTTGTCCCTTTCCATTGCCGACAGCATCCGTCCTGTACCCATGCTCAGAGGCAGCTTCTCACGCCAAAGGAGATGCTTCTCCGATTTCCACACGCTTCCGTAGTCCGTATCGCCCACCTTGTTATAGCTGGTGTACTTCCGTGCCTTTCGCTCCCACAGTTTCAGGGTTAACACATGGGTCTTCTTGTCGATAAACAGTCTGCCCTCGAACGATTCTCCTCTCAACAGTCCGGCAATTACAGCCAGAAAATTCGGAATAAAAATAAATTTTTTCATAATCTTGTCGATAGTTTGTGAGTGTCAGGAGAAAGCGAAAGTTTTAGTTTGAGCTCAATTATACCGGTTACGTTTCCTCCGCTCACACCTTCGACCCGATTAATTTTTTAAAGTGTTTGAATATCTGTTATGTAAAACATATAATTATGAATTAATGTATCACCACCTCTTTTGTCTCTATGTCCCTGACCACCCCCGACTTCCTTCCGGCGTTCTTCACCCCCAAGCTCATCTGCCAATGCTCGCAAACGTCTTGGGCATCTACTTTCTCACCGCTAAGGCTACAGAATCGCTTGCCGGTGTATGTGTACTTCTTCAGGGCGCACGAGGCGCAACATTTCTTATAGCGTATCCCGAACTGGTTACGTTCGAACTCCATTACTTTCTTAGCCATAGCATTATACCCCCTTGCTTAATTCTCTGATCACCTTTTTCTGCTCACGGACTTGCTTTCTCAGTTCAGCGATGGTGTCTTTCAACTGGTTCACCTCCTCCTGTAGCTTCATCACGGCACCACCATCTTTCACGGCCTCTATCAGTGTCTTGATTTCCTCTTTCGTCATGGCACCCTCACGGCTCATGCCAACATGGACAAACAACCCTTCCAGCAAGGCCGTTGGCGAGTAGTACATGAAACTCTCCTTCTCCAAGTCCACCGAGAATCCGTTAGGCAATGTTGTCACCCGGATGGCGATGCGCTCTTTTTTCATTTCCACAGTTTTTTTCATACTCTTCTTAATTATCATTTTTGTTTTGTCTGATTGACGATGCAAAAATAAGGCTAATTATCATGCAAGAAAGAAAAAAAATGGTGTTTCCCAAACCCAAATCGGTTCAATCGGAAACTTCATTGGAAACCAATCGGTTCAATCGGATGAAGTTCTTTTTTACAGGCAAAAGGACATAAAAAAAGCATCAAATAGACAATCTACTTGATGCTGTATATTTGAGAAATAAAAACTACTTGGCAATGTCTTTCATCCCCTGAAGAATGTTCGAAACCAAGCCCTGTATTCGTTTACGCCGCTCGTCATCTACATGATATTTATAGTCTAATGATTTCCACATGGTCTTATCTGGCAAACAACCATTATCTATAAACCATTTCTCACATTCCAGCGCCAACGACTCCGCATACGACTTGTATCTTTGACTCCTGTTTGTCTCATCGGCTTTGATTTTAGGCAACGCTTCAGGCATCAACCCCTCAATATCCTGAAGGAAATCGGTATAGCCTTTTAGGTTTAACAGTTGCTCTTTCAAAAAATGATAAGCAATATAGATTGCCACCAGATCCCTTCCAGTATCCAGCTGCATCCTTTTAAATGCCTCCTTCAGTATTTTTCGTAAAGCAATCTGTCGTTCATAGGTGCCAAATAGTTTCTTGTCAAGGAATACCAAATTCACGTACTCATATTCTTCATCTTCCAAAGAAGGCTCTTTACCTGATTGAGTTATATGAACATGCTGATTGTCGTGTATGTCAAACATCGGTCCGTTCACCGTAATACCTCCTGATATGGAAATGTTTGGAAGGTTATTATTTGTCATTATATTCTTTTTCCTATTATTACTTTTTTATTATCTTTTACTTCATATAGCGAACCAAACTGGGGATTATTAAGATTGACCTGAGGCTGAACGTCTTTGAAATAACCCAATTTTTTCATCTCTTTATAAGCAGTCTCCCAAGCATCCAGACCTCTAAATAGAATTTGCATTGATTGTTTGGCATAGGTTCTTTCTACTAAATTGTCGCAACCATCAAAAGCTTTGATAATCACATCTTTTGTTATCTGACCATTAGTCAATTCAGCTATTATTCTGTCTTTCTCTGCCAGTTCTTCTTGATACGAAACCAATTCCCACCAACCTTTTCTCCCTTCCGTATGGCGAAATAAGCTAGGAGTTGTCTGGAGTAAGCGACGCAACGTAGCCTTGATGTCACTTCCTGGTTTATATTTCACTAATGGAATCACACGCGGATATATATCCCTTAACCTGGCTCTGCCGCCAAGTTCCTCCAGTACCTTTTTGACCGCTTCTTTATGTGTTAGTTTCACTTGCTTTTTCTTCATGGCTGCAAAGATACGAAAAAAGCCGATCTGAACAAGACCGGCTGATCTTTGAGGATCCTTTTTTGATCATTTTTAACCTTTTGAACAACAATAGGATCTTCAAATATTGATTTGCTTTGCAATTGAATCTGCTAACAATATTTAAAACGAAACCTAAAAAACGGCAAATTTCTTGTTTTTTTGCCGTTTTTTAGTTATCTTTGCGGCATCAATTTAGTATTGCGTATGGCAGGAATCAGTGACAACATCATTTCTTTGGCAGAGAGCAGAACTCAGTTCTCTGTCAACGATCTGTTACTTTCAGTAGCAAAGGGAGTTGAGCGCAACACACTCAGTTGGCATCTTAGTAATCTCTGCAAACACGGTAAGCTCAGACGTATTGGGCGGGGAATCTACTCTCTACAAGACACAACATCTTTTTTTATAAAGGCATCAAAAAAGGTGAAGAGTCTGTACAAGTCGCTACACAAGCAGTTCCCCTTAGCAGACTTCTGCATTTATGATGGGAGTGTTTTTACACCGTTGTTACATGATCTCTCCCCTAATGCGACAATTTATGTCGAGACAAATCGTGATGTTGCGGAGAGTGTTTTCAATTATTTGAGCCAAAAATATCAGGGACGGCTTTTCCTAACACCCACCAAAGAAATGACCTCTAAGTATATCGATCTTTCACAGGAAAACATTATTATTAAGCCATTGATTTCTGAGTCACCCCTGACAGATGACAACGGAGTGCCCATGCCAACATTAGAGAAAATCTTGGTTGACACGAGAACTGATGCAGACTTTTTCTATCTGCATGGCTATGAGAATTTGGAAATGCTGAGAACCGCTATCACCCATTATGACGTAAACCGGACCCGCCTGCTAAGATATGCAAACCGCCGTAATGAGAAAGAATCAATACTTAACGACTTGAAAGAAATACAATGATACAAGAAGAATGTTTTGAAAAGGAATGGATTGACAAGGTATGTTCATCACATAAGTTCAGACATCCTGAACTTGTTGAGAAGGTTATTCGCGCTTTCTCACTATTGGAGATGCTTGTCAAAGAAGGCTGTCCGCTAACTTTTAAAGGTGGAACCAGCCTTCTCCTGATACTCGGTGAAAAGGCTCGCAGGCTTTCTATAGACATTGATGTGCTATGCCCTCCAGGCACTGACATTGAGCAATATCTGCAGAACTGCGATAAATACGGATTCACGAATTGCAAGGTCATCCGTCGTGAGAACAGAAACGGCAATATACCCAAGGGCCATTACAAGTCATTCTTCGAAGTAGTTTATTCCGACCAGGTAGAGGATTCTGTGCTTTTGGACGTGCTTTATGAAGACAACCACTATCACAAAATCGAGGATAAAACTCTGTCACATCCGTTCATCAAGTCCGATGATAGCGAGACCATTATCCACGTACCTTCTGTAGCTGACATACTGGGTGATAAGTTGACAGCCTTCGCGCCCAATACCTGTGGTGTGCCATATTATAAAGGCACCCATAACTCAACTATCAACGTTGCCAAGCAGTTACACGACGTGGGCAGATTATTTGATGCCGTCGAGGACATTGACACAACGGCAGAGACCTTCAAGTCGATAGCAACTGTTGAGTTGTCATCCTATCGTGGTAAGGGCGATGACCTCAGCATCGTTTACGACGACATCAGGAATTCTTCACTTGCCCTGGCCACACGAGGAAAAGTAGATCCCAACAACGATTTTGAACTTCTTGCAGAGGGAGTTGACAAGTTAAAAAGTCATATATATATTGGCAAATACACGCTTGACCAGGCCATAACCGATGCAGCAAAAGCAGCCTATTTGGCTACAGCTATTGAATTTGGCCAGCATAAAATCGAGAAATACTCAGGCGATGCTAACGAGGCAATGAAAACTAAAATCAGTGCCTCCGTCAACAAAGAAGTTACCAAAATACGCCGTGGAAATCCGGAGGCATATTACTATTGGAGCAAAATCAGTGACATACTACAAGGTGTCACTCAAAAGACTTGATCACCTCTTCGTATTTCTTTATCCAATAAGCCGCACTATCTTCACAGACAATGCGGCATCGCGACATATTGGGAGTGTAGTACATACACAAGTCCCATGTTGTTATTCTATCTGCTTCATCCTGCCATCACATATCTGAACACTTCTTGTTCTTGAAGGTTGGGACGTTCTGTTACTTTTCTTACATAATCACATATCAGGTGACGCCAGTCGTTGGGTTCCATACTGAAATACCTTTGCTGGAATTCCTTCTGGCATTCTATGGCTATTTGCATGATGGTAGTGCCGCCGTACAACTCCATCATGTTGAGAACCAATATACGTACTTCATCGTCAGCCTCAACGTCGCACAGCATTGAGCCACTTGGCCTGAGCATCGCTTCTGTTGTGAGTAAACGGTGTCTCTTATCAACATCGAGAGAGAAGTCTATTTCGAGTTCATGCACGTTGGTTCCGTCAAAGCCTTCCTGAAATCCCATCAAGAGTTGCTTCGTGCTTGCTTTATAGTTCGGATAGAACAGAGCGTGGTAACTGATACCTTCCTTTCTGCATTCGTCCAGACAGAGGTTAATCATCTTGAGGATACTGCCAGAACGCCGTCCTTTGGTTGTGTCAGACAAGGCCATCATATAATTCGTCAAATCAACATCATTTTCCAGAAGGTCATCTAAAATGACCTGATACAGTGGAACACGTAAAATCGTTCTGGCTAAGAGCGACTTCTGCTGTTGCGAATCCAGCTCATTATAGATGTAACCAAGGCATGTTAGGAACCAACTTCCATAGTACTCGAAGGTAAGCCCTAATTGCGTAGATGTTTTGACCTGGTTCTCACCATATTTGCGGAAAGCCCCTTCGTTCTTTACTCTTACCTTTTGGGGAAACAATTGTCCGATTTCAACAAAACTCAACCCTGGGTTTCCTTGCCAATCCAAAGCCTTGCACATTTCCGAAGAGCAGGAATCGAACGCGCTACTTTGCGTCAGTTGTTCATCTGTTACGATACCCTTGTTGTTTCGAATATAGTCTATGTACTCGCCATACGGAATAGCTAGTGCTCTATAAACATACTCATGCATCTTTTCTTTTGGAACAATATAGTTCTTATCAGCGAGCATAAGTTCATCCACGTCCTTTTCTAAAGAACGTGTCATAAAGAGCCTGATATATTCCACATTGCTTATCATTTTATTTCTATAAGATTCTTTATCGTATCCTCAATATTCTTTATCATCAGATTCAAATCGGAATCGAGTTTCGTTTGTGCCTGAATATCTGCTATGTTTTCACTCAAAAGTTTCTGGAACTTCTCAAATCCCTTTCTAATGCTTTGGGCTTTGTTTAAATCAGATGCCAGTTCAACAGCATCGTCTAGAGGAATATCTTCATGCAAATACTCTGTCAAAATCATTATTGCATCTTCATGTTTAGATTTTGCAATATTGCCAATCTTGCGTACCTCTCGAGCCTCACTTAGTTCATCATGTTTTATCTTGTCAACAATAGTACTAACAACTTCTAATTGTGGATACTCTTTATCTACTTTTCTGAGGTTCTTATTGTCTAAAAGCTCATAATAGTAACTCCATTTTGTTGGTATTAAATCTTCGGCGTCTTTCATTGTCTGGTATACCTCAACAAATAGTTCTGCTTCTTTAGCATCTAATCCCATATCATCTGCCATTGCTTTAACAGGACGGCGTGACTTCTCTTTCATTCTATAGATATATGATGCTTTTTCAAAGGCACTCCAAGGTGTCTGTCCAACCAAATGAACAGAACCTAAATATGTAAGGATCAAATCTTCCTTAATATCGTCAGGCAATCTTGTGCATTTTATCTTGCTCCATTTAACTTTATCAGACTCTGCCAACATACGATATGCAGCAAGTCGGCTATTACCTTCCAGAACAACATTCTTACATATGACAATGGGATTTAGTAAACCTCCCATTGCCTCAATGTTAACTTTGAGTTTTTTAACGTTGTCTCTACTTCGCATTTCCTTTTCCAGTTCCTCTTGGCTTGGGTCTTCAATGTTAGAGGAATGAACAGCATTATGTACACGAGGATTATCAGGGTAAAAGAGAAGTTCAACCTGATTCATCTCAACGTCCTCAACAGGAACGTCAACGTTCCCGATTTTTAGTATTCTTGTTACCATATCAGTTAGTATTTAATATTTCGTGAACTATATTTGCAAAGCTGTAATCAGCAACGTTCTTGTATTCTTGAAGATTCATGTCGCCCTGTGCCAAGAAAGCAGCTCGCTCCTTCGCCTTCAACAGATAGTCTATCCAAATGTCTATGCTATCTTCTATCATCAGATTGTAAATATGGCAGTCTTTCTGTTGCGATATGCGATGAATTCTGTCCTGGGCTTGCAGATAGTCATCAAGGTTAAAGCCTCTATCATAGAAAATGGCGTTGTTGGCTACCGTTAGTGTCAGTCCCTCTTTAGCTGATTGCGGTGTAGCAAATAGCAACTTTGCCTTTCCGCTCTTGAATGCCACAACAGACTTGTTTCGTTCCTCAACTGCCATCTTACCTGTAATTTTAACAGCACCATATTTGGTGTATTTCTTGCAAAACATGTCTATGTTTCCTGTATAGATACTCCAAACTATCGCCATTTCGTTATTGCTGATAATCCTTTCAATAAGTTGATCAAGAAGCATCTCTTTAGCAGAGACTTCGGTATAGCTTTCATCTATCAAACGAGGGTTCGAAGTAATCTGTACAAGACGGAGAAGGCGTTTGATAGTGTCGGAAGAATCATCAAGTATTGTTTTATCACCTTGCTTTAGCATGAGAGCCATTTCATTCCTAAGAGTTTCGTACATCTCAAACTGTTTCTTCTCAAAGCTGACGGTGACTTCATGATAAATCTTTGACGGAAGAGCAATAATGCCACTATTCTTTGTTTCTCGTACGCTGAAGTTCTTAATCTTGTTGTATATACTGGAAACAGTATCTTCAAATTTTCTCCGTTTTTCTTCGCTGCTATACAAGTCATTGGACAAGTCACACGTTGCCTTGAACTCGCCAAAGTCCTTACCGAGGCTATCGCCTGAGTCCAAAAAATAAACCTGTGCCCAAATATCATAAGGTCTGTTTGCTATGGGAGTTCCTGTCATGATCACCTTTATCTTGAAGAGTGGAGAAATGTCGAAGAAGTCTTGGGTCAACTTGGATTCGGGATTTTTTATCTTTGTGGACTCATCAATGATAATTGCAACATTTCTTGTCTTCAAGAAAAGACGCATCCTGTCTTTTTCGGTTGATATAGTCTCGAAATTGGTGACAATAACCCTCGCAGCACTATTCATAACAAAATAGTTGCTTCTCTTACTTGTATCCAGCACCTTTGGTCTTAGATTAGTATGGGTCTCAAATTCACTCTTCCAATTAGCAACGAGGGTCTTTTTCGTAACAATCAACACAGTATCTATATCTCGTTTGTCGAGCCAATATAGCAAGAGGTCAATGGCTATTTTGGTTTTCCCCAATCCCTGTTCATGGAAAATGGCGGCATATGGTTTGTCCTTGATAGCAAGGAAAGCCTCGTGCTGATACGGAAACGCTGTCAGCTTTGCCGCCAGATTGGTTGTCTCTATATGTTTCAGATTGCTCATATCACTTTATGCCGTAAATGATTGTCTAATACATGAAACGTAATGTCGTGAATTAATTCTCTCCGTTTCTTGCGTATTACCATGTTGGTTATCTGTGCGAATGCGATAATAGAGGAACAGATGATGATGTGCTTTTCACAATTATACGTACGGATCTCACAGATATAGCTATCGAGTTGTGACCGTGTATGCTCGTTCTCAATATCGTTTGTCGTTTTCGCTTCACCGATTATCACACAATGCAGGTCATAGTAATACAAGTCTGGATAGTAACCATTGATAACCTTCGGTGTCCTCTGCCCATAGGAAGGGAGGTCTGCACTCATCGCCGTTGGAACAAACTCTTGAGGAATGGTTTCTGCGTACCTTGCCATCCGCTCTACATACTTGATATGGGCTAAAGACTCTGCCATTACTTTTCCTGCTCTGCTATCATGTTAATAATAAAGTCCAGCTTGCTCTTTAGTCGCTCTAATGCATCGCGCTTCATCGTTTTTTCGTCATTGTTTGCCAATTCATCGACTTCTGTAGCAGGCAGTGTCATCAATTTCTTGAAGAGTTCATTGGCCAATACCTCGTAGGGATATTCGCTCAAGTCTGCATTCGATAGTTCTGCAGCACGAAGTACGGTTTCTGCATCAGTCAGATTGCCTTTTAAGAATGCCTCCAATGCATCTTTGTTCCGCATAATTGCAGGTATGAGTCGAACCGATTGTGCTTTGTCAACATTCTCATCAACAACCCACTTGGCAAACTGATTATATTCAAACCCCTTGTACTGAATAGCCGATTTGATTCTCGCATTCTCATGTTCACGAAATTTTGAATAGTCTCGAGTATCAGGTTCCAATCCTTTCGACTTTGCATAAGGCTCATAATATGTCTTCATATATTTGTAAGCATCGATTGCCTTCAATATCTCGTTCTTGTTTCCACCACACATATTGATGATGGAGTTCATTGGAAGCATCTCAATCTCACTCAATTGAAAAAGATACTTGGCTTTTGAATATGGATCCCAATCACGTGGACCTACCAAGTGGGATTGAAGTCTAATGCTATGTTTTTCCACCTTTGTTAGTCCCTCGTAAACCAATGCCGTGATATACGTCCATTCTCCAGGTACATTCTTTTCTATAAAATCTTTGTATATTTGTAGCCGAGTGTTACCTTCTATAGCAACGAAATCGCCATTTTCTTCATGGTTTACAACTATGGGGTGAATAATACCTCCACTATCTTTTATAGAGTCACGCAACACCCTGTATGATGTGGCAGCGTCACCATCACCACTATCCCATAAAGCCAAAGCAATGGCTTCTGGGGTGACAACTGTGTAGTTTTCCAAGCATTGCTTGATGCGAGGATTATCTTCATCTAATTTTATGCTGTCTATAGGCAGCAACGTTAACCTTGCCTGTTTCATCATTTCTCTATTTTATAGGGGTTCAACTCTTCAAATCGCAAATTGAAATACTTCTTGGCTATCTCAGGGAACTCTGCTTCAAAGTCGAGCATCGACTGATAGCACGAGCAATATTTTTCTTTCTTTGGATATCCTTTCGGAATCTTTAGTTTCTTATTGTACTTTCCTTTGGGCACAAGATCTTGAATACCTTGATGGTATTCTTCATTTCTAACGCAATACTGACGGAAGCTCATTTTCTTGAAAAAGCTTGGTTGGTTGCACCAACGAGCTAGCTGGGTATACATACTCTTGAAACGCGAATTATTGTATTCTTCAAAGCGCATAATATATGGCAGGCAACCATGCTCCATCAATATTTTGATTCTAAAAAATGTTCCTTCTATGTCTGTTTCGTCTTGACTATCGTAAGCCACCAGCACATAGAGCTTCGTTGATTTCTTGCAATACTCACGCCAAACTTTCAGCCCTTTTATAGTTTGTTCCACTTGACGCTTCTCATTTACGTCATCCATCCGATAGTGGTCAAAGGCAAAGATGTAGTCCCCATGATATTTCACATCGTTAAGCAATTGTGCCTTTTGAGGTGTCATGAGTCGAATATCCATCCCTTGGCGAAACTGGAAAGGTTTACCAGTCTGTCTCAGGGCTTCCATCACTTTGGCAAATACCTTGGGGGGAGCTGCCATGATATTATCATCCCAGAGATATATGTTCTTTCGCGTTTCGTCATGGAATTCTGAAACGGGAGACCATTCCACCACACGATTCAATAGTCGATTCACGCAGAAACCGCAATGTCGTATGCATCCACGTGTGGTGAAACCAATAGAGTAACTCAAATAATCGTCCCAGTTGCGTTTCTTTTGTTTTTCATCGCCACCAGTGGCTTTCTCTATATATTCATCGTAAAGGTGATAATCCGGAGCATGGTGTTCTACCTCATCAGGCAGATTAGGTCCGTTAATCTCAAAGAAACCTGTACCTCCGTAGTAGATCAAATGCTGATGTATCAGCAAACTGATAAAATTGGGCACTTTGGTGAATTTGAATACGCGAGACAAAACGAGGATGTCGTATTCACATTCGAAGACAATAGGCTGTTCACCTGCAGACAACTCATTATAGTTGCATATCAGTCGAACTTCGTGCCCTAATTCTTTGCAAAATGCAGAGATCTTCAAAAGTGCAAGATTGGGATGTCTGGTTCCATGATCAAGCAAGTCAGCATCTATGATGCCGACTCGTAGCGTTTCGTCCGTATGTGCTACCAAATCAGAACGAAAGCCTTCGTTGTCTGGTATGAACCTCAACATAACCGTCTTCTTTAACAATATAATATAGGAAAAGAAAAGCGCACCCCAGTCCCTGTACTATTCTTGCTCGGGCAGTCGGCAAAAAGCCCTCGTTACGTTGTACAAGGAAAGGGTACGCCAATCAAGGCGTATCCCAATCCTGCGAGGCCGTAACGATAAAAGTTTGCCGACTTTTGAGCTCGAACCTCTAAGAATTTTGATACTTAATTCTTAAATCCCACAAAATATGCAAGCAGTTTTGCAACTACAATACATTTGCAAAAGTATGAAAAATTTTGGAATTATAAGCAGAACAACGGCAAAATATGCAAATTTCGCCTTAAAAGTTTGGAAGTTGACGAAATAATACTTATCTTTGCAGCACGAAAGGAAACGGATTCCTCCCGCTGAAATGAAAGAGTAGCACCGTAATCGGGTTAGCAAATCAGTTCAGCGGTTTTTATTTTCTCAGGTTTCCAATCTCTGCATCAAACATTTTCTGGTCGATGATGGCGTATGGCTTGAATAGCCCTGTATTCTTAATTTTACGAACACACAAGTAAGCCTTCTCGCCAAGTTCGCGACTGAAGTATGCGAAGATAGCCGCCTCAGGATGCTTGCCGGGAATCACGTCACGCCAACCTTCGTAAACAGATTTCTCAAGGAAACCACGTATATCCTGTGCTACCTTGTTCTTGAAAGCATTGAAGCGATTGTCTTGAGTGTTCTTGCTGACAATAGTCTTCAAGTCAGACTTTGTAATCTCCACATCCATTGTGATTACATTGGTTATCGTAAAACGCATAGGGCAGTCCTTCAAGGTATCAGCAATAAGCAATGCTTCTGCTCTAAAACGCTTACTCTCATTAAAATAATCTTCCTCAGTCCTCTTCATAAGAATAATCAAGAGAAAGATTGTTTTGGCAGGCACACCAAATAGCTATCGTCTATCATAACGAGGATATCGGTTTCTGGTACAGACCATTCTACTAGTTCTTCAAAGCCACATTCCTTTGCTTCATCAGGCTGAACAATCCGCCAATCTTTTTCTGAAGCTAACGCCTCTAACGACTTGGCTGTATCATCTTCCACCAAATCCATCAAGTGCTGCCATTCTTGATACATTCCACCTGCTGGAATCTTCAACTTTCTGTTATTCATCTGCCTAATATATCTTCGTTTAGTAATGCAAAGGTACAAAAAAATCTTAATAACAAGACATTCCACAAGTTATTTTTCACATAAGATGTGGAATAGCTACTTTTCTTCAATGAATGACAGCTTTTCTATGGCATTATCATAGTTTGTGATAAGTACCTCACTTTGTTTCTCTCGCTTATCGGCATGGGCGTTGATGAAACGAGGGGCAAGAACCCGATTAATGAAATATCCCTTGTATAAGCATTCGAAGTATGAAGTACCATCCAAGTTGAAACTGTCAGAGTTACAGAGCATCCAATGACAATCCTTTGAAGATAGGCGGTCGCAAAATGTTTTCAATTCTTCTTGCTCCTTATCATTAAAGCCACTTTTTGAATACTGATTGAAGTTACTTGAGCCCATCAAGGGTCTATACGGAGGATCTATATAGATGAAGTTATACCCCTTGCCTAAATGCGATATAATATTTTTGTAGTCACCACAAATAATGTCAACTTTCGAAAGTACTTTGTGGTCTGCCATAATTACATCAACATTGCAAATCTTTGGATTCTTGTAACGGCCAAATGGGACGTTGAAACCACCACTTCCATTCTCACGATAAAGACCATTGAAACAGGTATGGTTTAGAAAGATAAAATATGCTGCTCTCAGATCTTCATGGATTTTGCGGGTATTATAATAGTGTCGTATTTCATAAAAGAAAGCCTTCCTATCCTCTTCGTCCTTTTCATAAAAATGTTGTTCCAACGGATACAGAATATCTATCAAGGCTTGCGGGTCATTTTTGATAAGATGATAACTGCGGATTAAGTCAGAATTGATATCGTTTATCACCACTCGCTTGATGTTTTTGTGGTTGTTGAGCATATGGAACAACATGGCACCACCACCAACAAAAGGCTCTATATAGGTTACATTCTGAAGATCATCGAAATCAGCTGGCAACAAAGCTTCCAGCTTCTGTAGTAAATTGCCTTTGCCACCCGCCCACTTTACAAAGGGTTTGGCAATGACGACCTTGTTCTTTACTACCGTGTTTTGTGGCATCGGTCAGTAATTTTAAGTTCTGACTGACACCCATAAGTCAGAGTTTTTTAGCTACTTATGACGCCATACAAAAAAGCGGGGTATCCTCACCTGCTCGTCCCGCTATCTGAGGCCTTCCACAGCCCAACCAGTGAACGAACAGAGTCTGAATACCCACGCCGGTCAGTATATAATGCACCCCGAAAAGTGTGCGTGAGGGCACAGTTAGCCCTCGGCACACTCCGGGAGTATATACTACACCCGTAGCATTCACCTCAGCTATTGCTCTTGACTGGTTTATCTGTATTGTGGAAGTTTCAGATAGCCAAAAAACAAAGCATCAATGACGCTTTCCAATATGTCGCCGTCCCACCCATTCGCCCAGAGACGTGGGTATGAACATTTGCAAAAGTACAAAAAATTAATTATAACACGTCGAGAAAAATAAAAAAAATGTATAGATACTACAAATTTGTAGTTGAAGAGGTGATCTAAACAATCCAAAATCGATCTAAACGGATCTAAATAATTTGGCAATTACGGAGGGATCTCCGACCTTTGCCGAAAAAAGAGCATCCAAGACATGAACAAAAACATGAGCATCAGAGACAGAATAGCGATGCATGTAGCGATAAGTGAGATGGTATATAGCCCCAAACTCAACGAGGCCTATATGGCGTTGGCTAATGGCAGGCGTGCATCGTCACGTCTCCGAATCATCGGGACAGATACTTGATTCATTTAATATGAATCAGATATTAGTAAGAAATCACTTGTGACCCTTGAAAAGTTATTTTTTTCTGCATAGTCTACTTTCTTCGAAAAAAAAAGATGCAGTTTCCATTTTATTTGCTATCTTTGCAAACAGAAGGATGCGATATTAATTCGATTGATGAAACAGGAAGAATCAGTAAAACCATAATTGAAAGATTGTTTAGATAAAACAAGATATAATTGTAAATAAATTACTACCTTTGTGGAATGAAACTTATGACACCGAGAATATTATGCAGCGCATTGCTGGCTATGGTGGCACTTGTCTGCCATACAAGGGTTTATGACGTGAAGGATTTTGGAGCAAAGGGTGATGGCAAGACGCTTGACCATGTGGCTATCAATACGGCTATTGAGACTGCCACGTCTAACGGCGGCGGGCAGGTGGTGCTTCCTGCGGGCACTTATCTGTGTGGCAGTATCCGTATGAAGAGTAATATAGACCTTCACCTGATGGCCGGGGCCAAGATTCTGGCTGCGCCTGCCAGCATGAAAGTCTACGACGAGAGCGAGTCGTTCGGTGGGTTCCCTGAGTATCAGGATGGTGGACATACCTATTTTCGCAACTCCCTGATATGGGCAGAGGGTCAGCATAATATCAGCATTACGGGAAATGGTATGATAGACGGCGAGGGGCTGACAAAGCGCGACACGGAGAAGGGTGGCAACTTGCAGGGAGGCAGCATAGGAACTGGCGATAAGGCAATAGCGCTGAAGCTATGCCGCAATGTGATTATCCGAGATATTACGATTTTTCGTGGTGGGCATTTCGCCATCATCATCACAGGCTGCGATATTGGCACGATAGACAATGTAACCATTGACACTAACCGAGATGGCATAGACATAGACTGTTGTAAGTATTTCACCGTGAGCAATACGAAGGTGAATACGCCCAGCGATGATGCCATAGTGCTGAAGAGCTCCTATGCCCTGAAAAGGGCTGTGCCATGTGAGCATATCCTTGTGACCAATTGTATAGTTACAGGCTATAAGCTCGGAACGTTCCTTGATGGCACCTATGTGCCGGAGAAGGTGAACTGGGTATGCGGGCGAATCAAGCTGGGTACGGAGTCTAATGGCGGCTATCGCAACATCACGATATCGAACTGCACCTGCATGTGGAGCAGCGGACTGGCCTTTGAGGAGGTTGATCAGGGGAAGATGGAGAATATCGTGGTTAATAATATTTCGCTGAGCCATGTTCACCATTATCCTATCTATATCACTACGGGTTGCCGTAATCGCGGTCCGAAGGAGGTGACACGACCATCGTCTGCACGTGACATATATATCAATAATGTAGTTGCCGACGATTGCGATTCGCTGGCAGGCATTATCATCACGGGTATGGAGGGTGAGCCTATACGCAATGTCTCTCTGACCAACATACGCATACAGTATCGTGGCGGCGGCAAAAAGGTGGACAAGCCATACCGCGAGCAGGGCACTAACTATCCCGAGCCCCGTTGGGCTGGTCCCACACCGGCATACGGCCTCTTTGCCCGCCATGTGGATGGGCTGTACATGCACAACGTGGAGTTTGAACTGATGCGCCCCGATGAGCGACCTGACATCATACTGGAGGACGTGAAGAAGAAATAGTTCCACCAAGTTGAACGCGCGCACTTGTGCCGGACTAAGCGCACACGGGGACAGACTCTCTGTGTCCTTGAACGAGTAAAATCAGGAGGCGCGAACGAGGGAATGTTTCAGATGTCAGATTTCAGTTTTTATTTTGGCCCCCCTGTGTGGCCTTCATCGGGGATGGAATAGATGTATAAAAATATTATATATATATTATATAATTTTATATATATTATAATATATATAAAATCTTACTTAGGTCTGGACACAGGGACCATACCCCTCATTTTAAAAACTGAAATCTGACATCTGAATCCATGGTGTGTGTTTAGCGACCTCTCCGTACACATGAAAAGTTTTCAAAAAGTTTTACACAAATAATTTGTTTTGCATTTGAATTTTTCGTACCTTTGTAGTGTCAAATTGAAATAGCGGACGGGCGGTCTTTAAGGATAAAAATTGCGAGATTTAAATCTAGAAATTGCGCGCATTAATGGTAGCAATTGTTTTCCTTAACAGCACCTTCTGGAAGCGAAACGAGGCGACAACGAGAGTGTTAACAAAATTATTTACAAATGTCTAACTAACTTATTATTAAAAATTATGGCTATTAAAGTAATTGCACAGCGACGTGAAGTAAAGCTCGGTAAGAATCCTGGCAAGAAGTTCGTGATGCGTCCCGACCTCTACATCCCCATCCAGGAGAAGAAGGTGTTCGCGGAGGCCAGCACCCACTCGGGAATCTCTGCAGGTGTGATCAAGGCGGCTTGGGATGCCGCAGGTGAAGTAATCCGTACGTGGGCTACCGAAGGTCACTCCATCCCTCTGCCCGGTCTGGGAACGATGCGCTTCGGCGTCCGCTCGAAGGCCGTTGCCGACCTCGAGGACGTGAAGACCAGTCTGATCAGCGTGCGCCGCATCATCTTCACCCCGAACGTCGACCTGAAGGACGAGCTGAAGAACACCTCCATCCAAATCACCTGCCTCGACGAGGATGGCAACGTGCTGAAGCGCGTGACCTCCGATGACAGCGGCGACGTGGAGGAGGATAACGGGAACGATAACGGGAACGATAACGTTAACCCTAACCCTAACGATAACACTGGTGGCGACAACGGTAGCATCGTCGATGGTACGGACGAAGGGTAATTTTTAGGCACGGATGGACACGGATGGACACGGACTGCGCGACCTTATTATTAGGCACGGATGGACACGGATGGACACTGTTTTTTAGCCCTTAATTTTAATTAAAAAAATTCCGTGTATTCCGTGGCCATCCGTGCCAAAAAAAATGAATTTAATCTTTAATCTATGAAACGAGAGACTTGGAAGACGATTTTGCAGTTTATTGTCAGTATTCTGACGGCTGCGCTGACGGCATTTGGGACAGTATCGTGTATGGGCTATAACCCCGCATTATAGCCGCCCCTTACCAAGGGGCTCTAAAGGGACATGGTCCACTGGCGCTGCTTTAGGTGCACGGGTGGTGACTAAAAAGGAAAGTGGGACTGACCAGATGGTCGGTCCCGCTTGTTTATTTCAATTTCAGATAGACCTCGCGTAGCGATTCTTCGTTGCCTACATTGCCGGGGAAGATGATGTAGGGGAAGTGGGGTGCCATGACGCAGGGCACGCTGGGGATGATCTGGCCGAGGACGCGGGCGGAAGTGATGCCGAGGCCCTTGGTCAGGATGTCGTGCGACGTGATGCCACCCTTGCCGACGAGGTAGGAGGGGGTGAAGGGCAGGCGATAGACAATGTCGACGAGGAAGTCGCTGACCTGCTGGCCCAGTCGCTGGCGCTGGTCGGCATCATCGAGGCGTATCTCCTGACGTGAGGTGTAGACGACGGGTGTCAGTCCCATTTCCGCCACTTGGCGAATGGTCTCGAGTGTCTCGCTCATCAGCAGTGCGGCATCGTCGAGGATGCGCTGCACATCGACCTCGATGGCGCAGGTGCCTTCGGCCTGCAGGAGCTGTTCCAGTTGCTGCGTGGTCTTCTTGACATGGGAGCCTACAATGAAGCAGCCGGGATTGAGAGGGCTGAGGGCTGATGGCTGAGGGCTGAGGGATGAAGGCTGAGGGCTGAGGGATGAAGGCTGAGGGCTGAGGGAGGAAGGCGGAGGTGAGAGAATGGAGCGGTCGAGTAGGGGTATGTCGCTGATGCCGCTGAGAGCCTTGGGCAGCGACGATGACGAGCGGATGACGATGGCGGAGGGCTGAGGGATGAGGGATGAAGTCTGAGGGATGAGGTCGGACGTCAGATGACGTGCGTAGCGATAGAGCTCGTCGTACGACTCAGCATTGACAATCTCGTAGTCGTCGGGATTGGCACCCTTCTCCTTGATATACTCCGTGAGGATGCTGGTATGGTAGGCAAAGACATTGTCGCGCGCAAATTCCGTCTGGCTGACGGGAATGAGTTGTTTGCCGTCGCGCATGTAATGGATGCCCTCGATGGTGACGCGGCCAGCCTCGATGAAGGCAGGACAGAAGGGGGTCTTCTCTGCCACCGTGTATCCATGCTCCACAAGACACTGGCGCATGACATCGGTCTCCAGCGGGAAATGGCCACGCAGACAGCTGTCTGAACGGCTGACGATGATGAGGTGGTAGCCATAGTCCTGATTCACCTTGATGACCATCTCCATTGCTTCGCGCGTCACTTCAGCAGCTTCCTCGCGTGTCATGGCACGGGTGTTGGTGAGGATGTAGAAGAAGGGTTCGCTGTCCTCGAAGCCAAGGCGCATGCTCTCTTCGTCCCATCGGGTGATGAGCAGGCAGCCATGTACGGTCTGAATGCCTGTAGGGTCGTCGTCAAGAACGACCATTTTCCATCTTACTTTGTCCCCTAAGTTAGGGGGTTGGGGGTCTGAACCAGCGTCGTGTAAGCCCCTGATTTCATTTATTTCTTTAATATTCATCCTTGTTTTCTTTCGTTTGTTTTTCGATTGTTCAGACCCCTGTGGCCCCCTAACTTAGGGGGCGTAAGCAGGCTTAGACAATATGTTGCATTTCTCTGGCTTCAGCAGGTGTAGCCGGTTCACAGCCCATCATGCGGATGAGGGCTACCAGGCGCTCCACCAGTTCGGCATTGGTGTGGGCACGCTTGCCGGGAGCATAGTAGAAGCTGTCCTCGAAACCTACGCGGACGGCCGAGGCACCCATGCCAATGGCACACGCCAGCATGGAGAAGTCCTTCATCGAGTCGTGGGTGATGCCCCACGAGCAGCCGGGCTCCATCAGCGAGCAGAGCATGGCCAGATTGCGCCCTGTGGCAGAGAGGTTGCTTGAGTTGCCCGGTCCCACGCAGAAGTTATAGTGCAGCGGACGGTGCAGCACGCCCTCGTCAGCCAGTCGCGTGGCGCACTCCACATGGCTGAGGTCGAAGAGCTCCATCTCGGGCACCGTGTTCGTCTCGTCCAGTCGCTTTGCCCAGTAGCGCAGGTCGGGCATCGTATTGACATAAACCGTCTCGCCGAAGTTGACGGAACCCATGTTCAGCGATGCCACCTCCACCTCAGGCACGTCAAGACTGACGCAGCGCTCAGCCAGCGTCAGCGTAGAGAGTCCGCCCGTAGAGCCCTGCACGATCATGTCCGTCTCCTTGCGTATCAGTCCGATGGTCTGGCGGAAAACATCCAACTCGAAGGTCGGGTTGCCCTGCAAGTCGCGCGTGTGCAGGTGCACCTCGCAGGCACCAGCCTTATAGCAGTTGATGGTATCTTCGGCAATCTCTTCAGGAGTCAGCGGATTCTTACACTCGGCAGGAATCTCCTTGCCTACGTGGCATACGGGAGCCACCGTCACGATAATCTTTCTCATAGTCATTCTCTTTAATTACATAAGAAAGACTGAAAAACGGCGATTTTGTCATCAGGCGTAGCTGTGCATGCCACCGAGGAAGAAGTTGACCCCGAAATAAGTCATGAGGAGTGTCAGGAATGCCAGTGTCATATAAAGATGATAGGGCAGGACGCGGGAAGAGAACGAGCGATGGGCGGGTGCGGCATAGACCATGAACGTGATAAGTGCCCACGTCTCCTTGGGATCCCACGACCAGTAGGTGCCCCACGACACGTTAGCCCAGATGGCACCGATGAAGATGCCGAAACCCAGAAAGGTCAGCGAGGGGAAGAGCATCAGTTGCGAGAGCAGGTGCATCTCGTCAGCCTTCTGACGCATGAGCAAAGCAGTCAGCGAACAGATGAACGTCAGTGAGAGCAGGGCAAAAGCCATCATGATAACGGATACGTGGAGTGTCAACAATGGGGAGTTGAGCACGGGCATGAGATGAGTCATCTGCGGATCCATCTGTGAGATATGGCTGACCAGCAGGAAGAAGCCTGACAGCAAGAAACCGAAGGTCAGCATCAGTGGGAAACGACGACTCATGAACATAGCCAGCAACATGACCAACCATGCGAGCGTCAGCATGGTCTCGTAGCCGTTGGACAGGGGAATGGTGCCAGTGATAGTCCAGCGCAAAGCCAGGCAGAGTGTCAGTGCCAGGAAGCAGACGAGCAAGCATCCTTGTTGGAGCAGGATGATGAAGCGCCGCTGGTAGAAGATGGTCAGCAGGAAGGAGAGAAACCCCAGCGTCAGGCATACCATGAAGAGAATGGTGGCGAAGGGTACGTTGTTGTAAAGTCGTTCGGCTTTCACCTGTGTGTCAGCAGGCAGCGAGCGATTCCCAAACGTATACTGGTATTTGAGCATCTTCTCCAGATACTGATTGGCAATGTCGTAATGCGCAGCCTGAAGTTCTCCGTTCAGCAGGTTGAACACCTCGCCCATGTAGCGTTGGTGCTCCTTGTCCATCGTCTCGGGAAACACGTCGGTAGGCGAATACCAAGTGGTACGTCCCTGCTCGGTATAAGGGAATATCTTGAACAGGCGTCCGCTGTGCAGCATGGAGATGAGCATCTGGCGCTCATCGTTATGCTTGTCGTCCTTAAGAGGCTCCTGCACCCAGTCGTCGAAATAAAAGATGAAACCGGTGAGCACTTGCTCAGGGGTGTAGTCCTGGTAATGGCGCTTGCCATAGAGCTTCTTGGTGACGTCGAGGGCAAGCGTCTGCATGGGGCAAACACGGTCGTTATGGACAACGAACAATTGTCCGAAGCGCTCAGCTGTCTCTTGGGGAAGAACGCGCGGAGAGGAACTTAGAGGTGAGAGATTGGAGGTGAGAGGTGAGAGAACTGCCAGGAGGCAGATAAACCGTGCTTTAACATACCTCTTACCTCTTACCTCTAACCTCTTACCTCTTACCTCTAACTTCTCACCTCTTAGCAGTTGGCGATAGGTGCCTTTGGGGTCGAGAAGAATCCAGACGAGCGACACGAACAACAGCGCATAGCCGCCATAGGTGAAAGGAATGCCCCACGGGTCGCTGTTCAGCGCCAGTATGGTACCTTGCATATCTTCGTCGTAACTGCTTTGGTACAGACGAATACCTTGAAAATTGGCTATCTTGTTCATCGAAATGACGGTCGGCTGCCCGTCTATCGTGATGTGCGAAATGTAATCAGCAGGAGCATTGGTGCCTTCATGGTATTGCACTTCGAACTGCTTGAGGCTGATGGTGAAGGGAAGTTCATGCTCCTGTAGGTCGGAAGTCAGGTAATGGTTGGTGGTGTCACCCTGGCGCAGGTGGATAATGCCGCGACGAGCCGTCAGGTGGGTAAGCAAGGCACCTGCCAAGATGACAACAAACGACAGGTGGAGCGCTACCGTTGAGGCTCTGCGCATCTTTCGCTTGATAAAATAGAAAACGGCACAGGCGGTTAGCAAAGCCCATAAGGCTGCAAACCACCATGCACCGTAAATGTTTTCTGACACGTAACTCGTGCCTTGGTATTTCTCAATAATCGTGGCAATAGCCATGACGGCTATCACCACGATATAAAGTGCTATGACTGTTTTCTTCATCAAATAGACTCAATGAACTTGATGACGGCATTGCGGTCTGCCTTCTTCAGCTTGTAGAATTTCTCCGTTGCGCTGTAGGCATCCGACTGCTTGGAATAGCCGTGCCACATGATTGCCTCCAGTACGGTACGTGCACGACAGTCGTGCAGACGATCGTCGGCACCAGTCAGCTGGCGTGACAAGCCGCGACCCCAGAGGGGGGTAGTGCGGCACCAGCCCGTGCGGATATCATTCTTCATGAACAAACGGTGCTGTACCATATCGGTATAAGGCCAGATGGTCTGGTTAGGATATTTAGGCAACAGCTTCGTGTAGTCGCCGTCTTTTGCCAGTCCGTTGGCATCGGCATAAGACTTGGTCGCCTGGCTTACCCACATATTGTCAGCGCTGGTCTTCCACGAGGGACGATGGCAGCGGGCACAACCCATCTCCGTAAACAGTTCCTTGCCGCGCTGTACGTCGGCATCGTTCAGGTTACGGGCAGCAGGAACAGCCAGACCACGGTGCCACACCATGAACTGATAGTACTGCTTGTCAGTCATCTCCTCCTTACCGCCATAGTAGCTGTCGTTGAGGAGGTATTTCTCGAAGGTCTCCTTGTAAGCAATAGACGGTGTGTTAAGAACTTCGTAGATGCGATTCTTGATGCCCTCGTCCGTACCATCGGCATAATACGGGTGTAGAATGCTCAATGTGGAGGCACCATGCTCCTTGATATACTTGACAACCTCAGCATCTTCGCTTTGCGCCTTTGCCCATGCGGTGGTGGTATAGAGCCAGTGACGATCTGAGCGAGTCACATTGGTAATGTTCCAGATGGCGTTGGCACCAGCTCCATCTTGAAGAGAGCCACGGGTCATGGCGTAGGTGAAACGCTTCAGCGGACCATGATTGCCACGATGCTTGCCGGTGTCGTTGTAGGGAGCACTATAGTAGGCTGAAGCCTTGAACGTGCCAGCCTCCTTGTCCCACATGGCAGGGTTCAACTCGACAAATTTGCCCTCAGCAGCCCATTGTGCCTCAATGTCCTCATCGCTGATAGCATCCAGTAGACCAGTACCATAGACACCGATAGTCGATTCCAGACGGACGTCATAGTTGGAGGGTTTCGGATTGGTGTTGAAAGCCGTCTGAGGAATGCGTACCTCAGGATAGATGAGTGAGTAGGACTCACCATCCTCAAACGTCATAGGCAGTCCGCTCTCCATAGCAGTCACGTTCTTCCATTCAATGCTAATCTGACTTTCGTCAATCGGAGCCTTGAAGGGGGACATGGCCTGTGTCTGCGGCATACCGGTGACCTCGGAGATATAGGCATTGTTGTCAGGATGATAGATAACCAGCAGATAGCCGTTGCCAATGGTGTTGGCACGATAGGACGTCTGACGCTTGCCATGTCCATAGCTGGGGTGGCAGGCTATACAAGAGTTGCGCACCCAGGCTGGTCCAAGTCCCTTGCGGGGCTCCTGTTCGAAGGTGTACAAGTGTTCGAAGAAGTCTTCACCCGTGTTGAAGTCTTCCTCCATGCCGGCTACGTTCACCACGGCAGGAGCGGCAGCTGAGTAGCTTGCTTTCTCCGTCGTTCCTAACTGACCTCCAGGGTACCACTCTTCGGCGGTGAAATTGCCAACGGCCTTGCCAAACTGCTCTTCGGCAGGCTTCAGCGTGCCGAGGTCGTTGACAGGGTCGTTACTATCGGAACATGCTGTCAGCACAAAGGCTGACAGCATTCCGACACACATAGTTTTTGTTAGCTTTGATAATCTTGTCATAAATGTATTTGATTAGGATAGTGTAGGACTACTCCTCTGTGATTGAATCCCAGTTGTCGGGATCATCGAAGTCCTTGCCCCAAACCACACTACAGTATTTCACGAAAGGAGATGGCATATTGCTGATGCTCAAAATAGCATCGACATAAGCATTCTCAAGGCTTGCGTTCATCTGGGCATTGTTCACGCTGGCAAAGAAAGTGTGGAAACTGTAGTCGTTGGCTTTCTTGTCGACAGAACCGAGCCAGATGTTGCGGATGGAACGTATGTTGTCACGGAAATCGGCAATCGAGTTGTAGCTGTAGGGTGATTCTACATAAGCGATATCAGCATTAGCGAAGGGATTGGCAATCTTAGCGGTACCGACCTCGTTGGCAATACCTACACAAGAACCATCATCGGCAGAGAGAACCTGAGCGATGGCTGCCTTCAGAGAAGTGAAGGTGCTCTTGCTGCCACTGATACCTGCCTTTGTCAGATTCTCACCGTAAGACAGTCCATTCTCGGTGGTAAAGCTGAGACTTGCAGCTTTCACTGTTGCCATACGGTCGGTATTGTTTTTAGTCTCACCCTCCCATGCTACCTGCAGCTGGAAGCAACGCTCCTTCAGCAGCGTGCAGATGGATTGAGCATATTCCAGCTCTTGTTCACCGGTGATTCCCTCAAAGTTGGTATAGGTGTCGTTGGCTTTCAACTCTGCTACCTTGCGGTTCTGACCATTGCGGAACAGGATGAACTCCAAAGCGTGGAAACCTAAGATACTGGCATTCTCCAGCATCTCGTCGTTCATGCCTTTGTTGAAATAATCCAGCAGCAGCGAACGGTCCAAAGGCCATGAGTCAATAGTGGGGTCAATGTCAAAATCAGAGGCGGCACCCATCAGGAAGGCCTCAGAGCGCTCCCAGTGCTGACGAGCTTTCTTGAAGTCGTCACAGGCCTTGTTAATCTGTGCCTGGGTGATGGTGCTGACTTTCAGTCCGTGAAGGGTAGCTTCCAAGTTCTCTACATCATCAGCCAACTGCGTGTAGGTAGGAACGATAACGTTGCTCACCAGATTCTCAAGGACTTTACGCAGATAAGCCTCCTGTGATTCTGTCAGCTGGGCAGAAGCGATGGCCATGTTTGCTCGCTCAAGGTTGGTGACAAGCTCTGCGCAACCGTCAATAGCCTCATTGCCGAACAGTTTGCTTTGGTAATTGCTCTCAACGGTGTTTGTTGTATAGGTATCCTGGTCGACGAGTGGAGTTGTCTTGACAATATTAAAGTTACCTACTTTGTCGCTGTTGTCGTTGTTGTCACTGTCACTGCTGCAAGCAGTAAATGCAAGTCCTGCCAAGAGGACTGCCAAAGAGAAAAGTGTTTTTTTCATCATTGTCGTTTTTTTATTATTGAATTATGTGGTTGTTCATTTTTAAAGGAAGAATCCTTCGTAGGCTACACTGATGTTCAGCGAAGGCTCGTTGTTGTAAAGATTCTTCAGGAAACGCTTGGAATATTCACCCTTGATGACAATCTGAGGGATGGGATAGTAGTTAACACCTACCGCCATGCGCTTTACGGCAGTATAGCCATAACTGACGCCCTTCGTGTCGCTGGCATAAGGATTGTAGGTCTCGTAGCGTCCAAATATAAAGAGTCGCTGACCATCGTTGCGCAGACTCTGTATCTGTGAGAAGATATCATAGCCAGCCTCAATGCCTACAGCATAGGCGTTTCCACTGACAAAGGCGGAGTGCTTGTAAGGCGATTTCGAGTTCAGACGGTTGTACATGTATTTCAGTTGTTCGGCATCGCTCAGATAACCGTAGTCTGCCTGTCCGCGGACAATCCAGTTGTGGGCATTGTATGTGAAGTCAAAGGCACCTATAATCACTTTTCCCTTATAGGTGGCGCCTGCACCGTTGGCATCGTTAGGATAGGTATTGCCAATGCTGTGACCATAGTAACCGCTTAGCCCGATGCGTAGTCCGGGAATGCTGTAGTTGTCAAGTCGTATGGCAGCACCATATTTGTTGGCGATGTCTGCTTCCAAAGGTGACTTCGAACCTTTGTGAATCCACCCTACGTTGGTAAAGTGGTCGGCATTCAGACCTGCAAGGAATTGCGCCTCATAGCGGAAGTCGCCATAGCGACCCCAGAAGGAGACACCCGTCTGGTGCCAAGTGGAGGGAAGGATGGTGTTCTCGCCCTCTGGACGGTAGACGGTGAAATAGTTGAGTGGCTCGTGGTGGGCGTTGTTCAGACCTACGGGTACTATGAGGTGACCTGCGCGCAGATGCCCCCACTGACCAAATGCCTTCTGAATCCAGAACTGTTCCAGTTCTACTTCACCGCCTTTTTCAGTTTCCTGTTCCCATTCGCCGCCTTCCTCGTCTTCTTTCTCATAGGCAATGCCTGTACCGCCATGTTCATACTCCAACTCGGTACCGAAGGTCCAACCCTTGCCGAAGTCGTAACCTAAATAGATGACAGCATGGGGTATGTCGAATCGTCCGTGGCTGGGATCGTTTCTATGTGCCTCTGGTTGACTATAACGGCTCACATGGTCGCTATAATAGTTACGGGTGTAGTTAATCTCACCATAGCCTCCTATGCTGAAGCGGTTGCCTTTAGCATGGTTCATCACGCTGTCTGCCGTGCTTTCCTGGGCCATCGTGATGGCACAAAAAATAAGGGATAATAATGCGAATACAATTCTTTTCATTTGTCATTGATGTGGTTAAAACTTGTGCAAAGGTATTGCAAATAGTTAAAACTTACAATACCTAATAATGATGAATTTGCCTTTTACTATTGCATGTTTCGTTGAAAATGATTACTTTTGCAGCGTTATTTAATAATAAGGTATAGGTACAATGAAGAATCTGAAAATATATGAGTCTGGTGATAAGATGATAATGCTTATCAAGGATAATTATAGTACATTGCAGGCTTTGGGCAGTTTTGGTATCAATTTGGGATTCGGTGACAAGACGGTGGCTGAGACCTGCGAGATGAATGGGGTGGACACCTATACTTTCCTGGCAGTGGTAAACTTTACCATCAACGATTCTGCCAGCTATGAGAATGACGACCAGATAAGCGTGCCGACTTTGCTGCACTATCTGGAAGCCAGTCATACCTATTATCTAGACTTCCAGCTGCCCTTTATCCGTAGGGAACTGCAGGAGAGTATCAGCGAGGATGACCAATTGGGTCAGTTGATAATGAAATTCTATGACGAATATGCCAATGAGATACGTCGTCATATGAAATATGAGGAAAAGACTTTGTTTCCATATGTGCAGTCTCTTATCGAGAATAGACCAACTTCAGACTATGACATAGAGACTTTTTCAAAGCACCATGAAAGTGCTGACAAAAAATTGCGTGAATTGAAACTGTTGATTATCAAGTATCTCCCTGCCAATGCTCATCTGAATAATAAATTGATGGCAACGTTGTATGACATCTATAATAATGAGGAATGGTTGCGACAACATGCTGAGGTAGAAGATCACATCTTCACACCTGCTATCCGAAGACTAGAGCGTCAGACTAAGCAGGACGACGTAACGAAGAACATCTCTTCAATGGTTTTCAAGGGCGGACAGGAGAATACCGATGCGCTGTCTGACCGCGAGCGCGACGTCATTATTGGTGTGGTACAGGGAATGCAGAACAAGGAAATTGCAGACCATCTTTGTATTTCTACAAATACGGTTATTACCCATCGTCGTAATATAGCACGAAAACTGCAAATTCACAGTCCGGCTGGATTGACAATCTATGCCATCGTCAATGGATTGGTGGATATTAGCAGTGTGAAACTTTAAATTTTGTTGATGTCAACATAGCCGTGCATGACTGCATAGATAGTCAGTGCAGAGACACTCTTCATACCCAATTTCTCCATGATATTCTTGCGATGGGTAATGACAGTGCTGAGTCCGATGTTCAATTGGTCGGCAATCTCCTTGTTGATATAGCCTTGTACAATCAGGGACATGACTTCAATCTCACGATCACTAAGTATCTTTTGTTGCAGGATTTGAGGCATGGGTGGCAAGTTGCGCCCACCTCCATGCGCATGCTGCTGTAAGGTTAGCAAAGCGCGCACCAGTTCGTGCTCAGGTTGGTTGATATAGAGACTGTGGAAATCTGTGAGTTGGGCAGAGTCGTTCAGAGACAACGTTAGCACAATGGTCTTCTGTTTGTGGTTTATGAAGAATTGTCGGTTGCGTATGACGATGTCCATAGCGACGAAATAATGGAAGTATTCGTCAATATTGCTGCTCTCCAATTCTGAGAATGACCCGAAAGTATCAACCGTCATGATGGGCATGACGTTGAGTAGCAACTGCTTCAATCCGAGTGAGGCTAGCGTGTTGCTGTCGACAATAGCTATCTTGGGTCTCTGATTCATAATGGGGTTGCAAAGTTACGGATTTTTTTTGATAAATCACGGCTTTTATTTCTTTTTTTTGTTTACCTTTGCAGTTGAGATGCGTAAAAGACAATGTGTTTTGGTGGTGTTCTGCATGATAGGGATGACCATGTGGGCACAAGTTGGATGGCTTGTAAAAGCTGTCAAATCCGTTGGCACATTTCTTGATTCAGCAGCTGTCAAGGGTGTGGATCCTCATTATATTACCGCACCCAAGCAACCTTGGCAGTTGATAGCCCGATACAACATGGACCGTATTGATGTTACGATGCATTCCAATTATGATTTGGATGAGTCAATACCTGGCCTGGATTTGGAGTTGATTTCTAATTTGAGGACGAACACTTCGAATCGTGTGGGATTGTGGTTGGGTTATCGCGGTTATGGGATAGGCTATTCTACGGAGGTGGGAAAAGGTACCGGCACGTTCTTTACCGTCAGTGCTACGGGTGGCTGTTATGGTGTGAATTTACGCATGCGTACTTTTGCTACTAGGGAACTTGACATGACCGTGAAAATAGGAGATGAGTTGCCTATAGATGGTGATAAAGGGGAGTTGCCTGACCCTATCAGAATACGTTCCTTGATGATTGACGGCTTCTATTTTTTCAACAAGAAACACTTCTCCTATATGGCGGCGTATGATCAGTCGGCTATCCAGATACGCTCTGCCGGATCGCTGATGGTTGGCGCTAAGTGGCATCATAGCACGATACGTTATGAAAGTGACAGGAATGCGGCATACGTCAGTTTGATGCGTGAGGTAGGAACCATCAAAGTCCGTCAAGGTAGTCTTGGGGTAGGATATGCTTACAACTGGGTTCCTTTCAAGGGCTTTCTTGCCAATGCCACGGTGATGCCCATGCTGACGGTGTACAATAGCCAGAAGTCGGAACTATATGACACCTATATGGACGAAGACATTGATAAGGATAACGATCAAGTATTCTATCGAGAGTCTGTCTACCATCATAGTCCAGTTTCTTTTACTTACTATGCGCGTGTCTCTCTAACCTATAATTGGAATCGCTTCTTTGTCAATGCCTATGGTCAATGGAACAGGTTCAATTATGATAATGGAGAAGAAGGACATGGACGTATTAAGGACTGGTTCGTCAATACGTCTGTGGGTGTCAGGTTCTAATATAATACCTCTCTTATTTATTGGTCAAGAAATGACAGACGGGTGGCTTGTTCGTAAACCATGGCTGCCAGAGCCTCGTTTTGAGGCATCATGCCATTGATGATGTTGAACATCTGAATTAATCCTGGTTTGCCACCTCCCGACTTTAATATATGTACAAAACAAATATTTTGCAAACCAACGGTTTCTGACAGGATGTCGATATCTGTGCTGCCTAACTGGAACAGGGCCATCTTGTAAGCATCGTCGAAATTGTTGCTCATCATACGCTCGATGTCGCCAAGTGTCTTCATGCCTATCTCTCGCAATAGTCTTAGATAGTGGTCGAAAGAGGCCTCCTGAATCTCCGCTTGTGTAAGCGCTGCAATTTTACGGTTCAGTTTCTCAAACGGGTGCAGGGCGAGATAGGAACTGAACGTGTCGCCGTCCAAAGGAACTTCCTCTAATTGTCCTTTCTGTACCAGGCTCTGCATACGTCGGCGATAATCGGCAATGGAGTTACGGATACGACTGAATTCGTTGTCTGCGAGTTCCAGCATACCTGCCAGTCTGCTTAAACTGCGGTGATATTCCATAGGAGTCTCTATCTCTGACTTGTAACCGATGTCATGTTGAATGGCTGACCAAACGTGTTGCAAAGCTGTACGCATCTGCAACTCAAAACGAATTTCGTTAAGTTCAGGATGCTCGGAGTCAGAATAGAGAGAGGTTGGTACTCGGCATATGTAATGCAATGAGTTGTATCCAAAACTGTCGAACTCGTGCATTTTGCGTTTGTCGACAGAATTGGCCCAGTCTATGTCGAAGAGTGATTCGGTGATGGCTGCAATACGGTCTACATCTTCGTTATAGAAAGCGATAAGACGGACTCCCAGAATATCTGTAATGTCTCTCAGTGACTGATATTTGGAACCCTTTCGACGAAGCTTCCCTGCCAGGGAATCTTCTCGCTTGATGCGCGCTTCCATTGCATTTAGGTCGATATGGCTCTGGGCCATTTGTTCACTAAATATCTTAACGACGACGTCTTTCAACAGCAGAAAGAGATGCATCTGGGAATTGTATTCTTCCAGAAGCATCTCTCCGTGCAAATCTAGACCATAGTCCTTCATATGCAAGTGTTGTTTATTTTATTTCAAACAGGTTGAAGAATCCTGTCATCATAAATACCTTCTTGATTTCGTCATTGATGTTCTCAATAACCACCTTGCCACCTTTTGCTGCGGCTTCCTTGCGGAGTGTCAAAAATAAGCGAAGACCCGAACTACTGATGTACTCGAGTTTTGTGCAATCAAGTGTGATTGTCTTATCTGCATGTTCCAAAAGTGGCGCAATGTCCTGTTGGGCCTTGACAGCAGCAGGTGTGTCAAGACGTCCTTCGAAGATTGCAGTGTATCCTCCGTTTTGTTCAGTGATTTTAATATCCATTTTTCTAAAGACTTTTTGTTATTCGTTTATTGGGATTCCATTTTCTTACTGAGCGTAAGTATATTCTTTCCGTCTTTCCGTTGGTAATTAATGGAATCCATCAGTTGTCGTACCAAAAAGATGCCAAGACCACCAATGGGACGTTCCTCTGCCGATAGAGTGGTGTCGGCATCTTCTTGGGTTGTTGGGTCAAAGGGAATTCCGTTGTCACTGATGATGAATGTCAGCCATCTGTCATCAGCGCTGACCTCTATGTCCACGTTGCCTTGTTCTCCTTCTAGATAGGCATATTCCATGACATTGACAACGGCTTCCTCGATGGCCAGGTTTAAACTCATGGTCAGCGACATGTCAAGACCAATCTCTTCAGCTACGGTATCAATGAACTCGTTAAGCTGAGGGATAGTTTCGATATCGTTGGGCAGTGTCAGACAGTGTTTTGAGGTCATATGGGAATACTTTTATTTTACAAGTGCTGAACGGGCAGCTGCAATGTTGTCCTTTGCTTCTGCTAACTGCTTTTTGAACTCGTCTACTGTGGTGGCATTGAGCACTTCAAGAGGAGCAACAGCATCTGCGATAGGCTTAATCTCAGGATCGTATTCAGCCAGACGGTTGATTGCATCCAACACGAGGATGATACGGAAGGTTACATTGGAAGCGGCCTCGTCATCGAAGGTGCTGAGGAACTTGTCAGCGTTCTGGTTGGCAATGTAGAGCTCTTCAACGAGGGCTGCAGAAGCCAACTGCCAGAAGTAGTTGATGCGACCGTTCTTCTCCATCTCGTCATACAATGTCTGAGTGGTCTCAAAGATGGTCTGTGCATTTTCGATAGCCTTGAATGAGGGATCATTGATGTCAGCAACCAGTTTGGTGATGGTCTTGTCGTAGTCCTCGGTAGGCATTTCGTAGAGGTTTGCAATCTTTTTGTCAACAGAAAGAGCACTCAGAATGCGATATTTCTCAGCCAATGTAGTGGCATCCTCGGCAACAGACGGAGAAATCAGATAGTTGGGCTTTACCTGCTTCTCTTCCTTTGTCAGGCTAATGGTACCATTGGCATCCTCGCGTACGAAAGCAGGCTGCTTCAGTTTACCAATTTCAGAAGCAATACTGTCAATGTGCATCTTGATACTTGCTTCAATCTGTTGCTGCTCAAAGCTCTTCAATGAGTCAGCTTCTGCGGCATTGTTTGCACTCTTCTTTCCTCCGCAAGCTGCGAAAATAATTGCTGTAAATGCAACAGCTAAAATTGTTAGTTTCTTCATTGTTTAAATGTTTTTTTTGTTATAAATTAATGAATGTTTTTATTTCATATTAGGATGGATTGTCTTTTCTCAAATATCGTCCGGGACAGTCACTGAAAAGCAGACCGCCGACTACGAGACACATTAACAGCAATACGCAGATGTTGAACCACAGTGTTTTAATGTGCCAATCGCCTACTATCTTGATATGACTGTAGAATGGAGCTCGTCCGTAATGGTTTTGTGGTGTCAGGAAAATCAGACCTGTCCTTGGTACGATGTAACCGTCAATGACGTCGAGCATTCGTTTTTGGTCCATACCTATCACGCAGTCTTCCAGTTTCGTGTTGAAGTTGTCTCGCTTAAGCTGTAGGAAAGCCTCCTTTCCATGCTCGCGAATAAGACTAGCCATGAGGGCGTCTTGTCGGAGACTGACCCTGTTGCCGCGTTTTGATAAGATATCCTCTGCCTCTTTCATATATTGAGAAAGGGATTGATAGGATTTGTCACCATGGTATGGCTTCATGTCGCAGAAATTGGTCAGCTGTGGAAGATTCTTCTCGATTGTTTCCATGTGCATGGGGTCAACAGGCTTTCCATTTTTCTTCTCATGATTCATGGTTTCCAGTTGCGACTCCAACTCATAAAGGAATCCAACGTTGTAGAACTGATTCTCGTATTTCTCCTGATCCAGTTCGAAGAGTGGTGCTTCGTAAAGGTTGTCTGTGAAAGAAGTGACAGCCAATGCCTCATAAGCCCATCGTGAAGGAATGATGTCGCCAATCACAGGCACGTTACCCGTTGTGCTTTTAGGTGTCAGGTCTGAGAAACTGACAACCAGTCCACACAGTAGAATCTGTGGAATCAGTAACAGGGGAATGCTGATGTAGATGGCAACTACAGAGTTCAAACATTGTGACAAGAGCAGTCCAACTAAATTGGAGAGGAATGCGGTGACAAATAAGATGAGCCACCATGTTCCGAATAGTCCGTGAAGGCCCATAATGGCATTTCCGATGACGATAAACAAGAATGTCTGTATCAATGAAACACCTGCCATGAGGATAATCTTCGACCAAATATAACTGCCATACGAAAGGTTCAGGAACCTTTCGCGTTTCAATAATGCGCGATCTTTGATGATTTCTTCTGCACTACCACTCATGCCGATGAATGTAGCCACGATGACTGCCATGAAGAAGTAACTTACCAAGTTCTTGTTGTCCATGACGGTGTAGCCTTCTGCAGGGGCATAGCGTGTCAGGAAGGAGCATACCAATGCCAGAATAGGTGCTTCTAACAAGGCGATGCACAGATATTGGACATTGGTAATCTTGGTCTTGATGTTGCGATGCAAGAAGATTCCTAATTGCTTGATTTTGCTCGGCTTCTTCTGTTGTGATTTTGGTATGCTGTTCTCCTCAGGCTCCTTCATGACCTCTCTGTTTTTCAGATACAGTTCATGCCATTCCTGAGGGGTCATCTTGCGCTCGTCAGACATTTCTCCGATGTTGTTGAGCGTTTTCTCGTCGATGATGTTCAGTACAATTTCCGGATTCACGTTTCCGCATGTAGGACAGGCGCTGGTCTCTGCGTCAGCATAGTTGGCTGCTTCCTTGAAGTAGGTAATTGCATCAATGGGGTTCCCGTCGAATACGGGGTATCCGCCTTTGTCTAGCAGCCACAGACGGTCGAACATCTTATAAACAGCACTTGACGGTTGGTGAATGTTCACCACGATGAGCTTACCTTTGAGTGTTTGTTCTTTCAACAGATAGATGACTTTCTCGGTATCTGCTGACGACAGACCGGATGTCGGCTCGTCAAGGAACAGTACGGCTGGTTCGCGAATCAGCTCTAGTGCAATATTCAGTCGCTTGCGCTGTCCGCCTGAAATAAACTTATTGATGGCAGAACCGACCTTCAAATCCTTGGCTGCTTCCAACCCCAAGTCTTTCAAGGTTTTCATCACACGATTGTCCAGTTCTGCATCTGACATACCTTCGAAACAGAATTTTGCCGTGAACCAAAGGTTTTGGTATACGGTCAGTTCCTCTATCAGAAGGTCGTCTTGTGGTACAAATCCGATAAGGCTCTTAGCTTGAGGCTCAGTGATGCTATGACCGTTGATGGTAATGGTTCCCTCTTGGGGCATCAGACTGCCATTGAGAAGCGAGAGCAGGGTGGTCTTTCCTGTTCCCGAGCCTCCCATAATAGCCAGCAACTCGCCACTATGAAGCGTAAAACTGAGGTTGTGCATGCCGTTGTCACTATTGGGGAAGCGGAAATTGATATCGCGTCCACAAAACTCAACGGAACGTGTTTCGCCATCGTTATGACCATAGCTCTTGATAATCGAAGAATAATAGACGGGCTTGCCGTTTTTGTTTTTCAGCACACTGCTCTGAATCCATACTTGGAAGACACCGGACAGTACGGGAATATCGTTCAGCAAAACGGTGTCATTGCCCATATAGGAAAACAATAGCAGTCCTGTACATGGGTCGAGCAATGTCTTCAGTTGTCCGTCAAAACCATCCAAGTTATGTAGTTTAACATAGTCTGATGGGCGATTGAATACGAAGTCTTCGAAATTGTTGTATTGTTCGTCAGAAATGTTGAACTCATGGGCCATGGTTTTGAACATGTCGTCCCTGATAGCTCCGTCGTGACAACAAAATTCCATTAGACGTAGCAGCAGCAGCGCTTTGTCCCTGTTGCGTATGTCGCCTTGCAAGTTGGCACAGATAGAAGTGACGGTATCAATGGTATTTAGACCGTCCGTCATTTCATATGCCATACGCATATCGCTGTATAAGTCCAGATATATGTCTGTGTTACGGATGCCGAAATGACGATGTAAATAGTCTACGAGCAAGTTCTTTGCTCGCATCTCGTCTACTTGCTCTTCCTTACCAAATAGGGCAAACAGACTGATAAAACTAGATAGTATGACGTCTGTCATCTTCGCTCAGAGAGTAACACTTTCTTCATTTATGTTTGCAAAATTAGGAAAAATATCAGACTACCTTTTATGTTGGCAGTTAAAAAACATTAAAAAGGACTTTTGTGCCCTTATATGCTAGATATTATTCTCCATAGGGAAGAGACCGAACAGCTTGGCATCTATCATGTCCGTCACCTGTTGAAGATGTTCTGGATTGTCGCCAAATTTGCAGTGATCGCCGTCTACGACAATGAGTGGTCCTTTGTATGTGGCAATCCATTCTTCATAGCGTTGTTCCAAACCTTTCAGATAGTCCAGTCGCATGGTTTGTTCATATTCACGTCCTCGCTTCTGTATCTGTTCAACAAGGGTCGGGATACTGGAACGGATGTAGAGCATGAGGTCGGGTAGTTTTACTAGCGACATCATAAGGTCGAATAGGTCGCTGTAGTTCTGAAAATCGCGGTCTGACATCATTCCCTGGGCGTGCAGGTTGGGTGCGAAGATACGGGCATCTTCAAAGATGGTGCGGTCCTGGATAATGGTTTCCGTTGACTTTGATATTTCCACCACCTCTTTGAAACGCTTGTTCAGGAAATAAACTTGCAGGTTAAACGACCAACGTGGCATGTCCGCATAGAAGTCTTCAAGATACGGGTTGTTGTCAACGGGTTCAAAGCGTGGCGTCCATCCGTAACGGTGAGCCAGCAGTTTGGTCAGTGTCGTCTTCCCACTACCAATGTTTCCAGCTACTGCGATGTGCATAGTATTTATTGTTTAGGCATGTTAATATTCTGTCGGGAATAATCCGAACAACTGACGGTCGATGCGGTCGATAATCTTGGCAAGGTCCTTTGTGTTGTTCAGAAAGTCCATTCCGTCCTTCTCCACCGTCATGACGTCTCCTTGATATTTGTTATAGATGAAGTCGTCGTATCGGCGATTTAGGTTCTCGAGATAATCCAGTTGCATGGCCTGTTCGTATTCACGTCCCCTCAGCTGGATGTTGCCAACCAGGTGGGGGACGGAAGCTTTCAGGTAAATCAGTAAGTCAGGCTGACGCACAACAGACATCATTTGCTCGAAGAGTTCCATGTATGTCTCATAGTCTCTGTCTGACAGGTTTCCCATCTCCTTGTTGTTTTGCATGAACACGTACACTCCCTCGTAGATGGTACGGTCCTGGATGATGGTTTTCTTAGATTGCTCGATGGCAAGCAAGTCGCGGAAGCGCTCTTTCAGGAAGAAGACTTCCAGGTTGAATGACCATCGGTGTATGTCGCGGTAGTAGTCTTCCAGATACGGGTTCTCTTCCACGGTCTCGTAGCGGGCTTCCCATCCGTAGTGGTGGGCTAGCAGACGAGTCAGTGTAGACTTTCCGCTTCCTATATTTCCTGCGACGGCAATATACATGGTGTTTTCTTATGACAGGAAGCCAAGTAACGCACCGGCGGCTACTGCTGAACCGATGACACCAGCCACATTAGGACCCATAGCGTGCATAAGCAAGAAGTTATGACGGTCGTACTCTAGTCCGAGATTGTTCGATATTCGTGCGGCCATGGGAACAGCACTTACACCTGCATTACCAATCAGCGGGTTCAGCTTCTTGTCTTTAGGCAAGAACACGTTCATCAGTTTTACGAAGCAGACACCACTCATGGTGGCAATGATAAAAGCTCCGGCACCGATGGCGAAGATGTATATGGTATTCATTGTCAGGAATTCTGAGGCCTGTGTCGAGCAACCAACCGTCAGTCCTAAGAGCATTACCACGATATCGTTTAGTGCTGCACCAGCAGTCTTGGCCAATCGGGTAGTCTTACCGCTTTCTTTCAGCAGGTTACCGAAGAATAGCATACCAAGCAAAGGCAGTCCTGATGGTACAATGAAGGTGGTCAGCAGTAATCCGATGATGGGGAATAAAATACGCTCGGTCTGACTGACCTGACGGGCTGGTTTCATCTTGATGAGACGTTCCTTCTTGGTGGTAAGCAGTCGCATCAAAGGTGGCTGTATGAGGGGAACCAATGCCATATAAGAATAGGCACATACGGCGATGGCACCCATCAAATTAGGTGACAGTTTACTGCTAAGGAAAATGGCAGTAGGACCATCTGCGCCACCAATAATGGCGATACCTGCTGCTTGGTTGGGTTCGAAACCTAGAGCCAAAGCAAACATATATGCTCCGAAAATTCCAAACTGGGCTGCTGCACCGATAAGCATCAACTTCGGATTAGCCAGCAGAGCCGAGAAGTCTGTCATGGCACCAATGCCTAGGAATATTAATGGAGGATACCATCCCTGTCGCACGCCCTGATAGAAGATGTTCAGCACGGAATTATCTTCGTACAGGCCAATCTCCAGTCCTGCGTCCGCCCGGAACGGGATGTTGCCAAGTATAATACCTAATCCGATAGGTACCAATAGTAGAGGCTCAAAGTCCTTCTTGATGGCAAGCCAAATGAAGAAAGCACCCACTGCAATCATGATGAGGTTTCCTGCTGCTACGTTAGCAAAGCCCGTGTAGGTCAGAAACTCATTGAAGTTTTCTACGATAAAATTAGTAAATCCCATATTATAGCGGTAGCAATTTTTTCACTTTTCACTATTATCTTTTCACTTACCCGATGGTCATCATAACAGCGCCCTCCATAACGGAGTCTCCCTGGTTGACGGTAATGCTTGTAACGGTACCAGCATACTCGGCCTCGATGTTGTTCTGCATCTTCATGGCCTCCAGTACGACGACAACGTCGCCAACAGCAACGGTGTCACCAACTTTTACGTTGATGGCGTTGATCGTGCCAGGCAGAGGCGCCTTCACGGGGTTTCCGCTGCCAGCTGCAACAGGCTGTGCGGGCTGGGGCTGTGCTGGTTGAACTGGTGCAGTTGCTACAGGCTTGGGGGCATCAATCTTCACCTTGGCGATATTAGGATGCTTAGCGGCATTGATGGGCTGCTGTAACTCAACTTCAAAAGGAATACCATTGACATTGACTTTTGCAATGTTACCTTCTACCTCTTGGATTTCGACATCGTAATCAACACCCTGTACTTTATATTGATATTTGTTCATAACTTCTATATTTCAATTCTTAAACCGTTGAATAATTCATTTCTCTCTCTCTTGTTTTTATCTCATCTCAGGTCCGGTGGGAATTCTCGGAGCCGTGCTTGTCGTAGGTAATACGGGTTCGTGGAAGTGGGTCATCTGTGTATACTCATCGTCCCATCCTGTCTCACGTGGTTTAATAGTGATGATACCCGATTCTACATCGTGAACGTCGTCCTCATACTGTTTCAGGGCCATACCGATAACGGCCATGTACACTTCTCGGTCGATACCTTTTGTTTTCAGACCTTCTTGCAAGATGACACCGGTCTTGTGACCAACTTCCATCGTCTTCTCCACAGTCTTCGTGATAGGTTTGATGGGCTGTTGCTGAGCCACCTTCTTGGCTGTGTCTAGATGGCGCATAAGTAGGCCGAACAGTGAGAATGTAATCCACAGTAATGCCAGGCAGAAAAATACGATACCCATAGCCATTAGTGCCATTCCGAATCCGTAGGGGTCTTCACGCTTGAACTTCTCAACTTTTGACTCGCTGACGCTTGTCACGTTCCAAATGCCTGGTGTTACACGGTCTGCAGACTTTGTTTCCCAATCTGCAGCCGTTCCATTGTTGGAAATGCGGGCGTAAGACTGATTAGGATTCAGTACGGGCACTGTGATGGAGTCAACCAACTGTGTGGCATTGCCGTTATATAGGGCAATCCATGTCGGTTCAGTCGCATTGACCTTAACAGATAGGTGTAGCGAACCTTGTGCAGGACTACTGCCTAGTTGCAGAACAATCAACTGGCGGCCTGAGAGGTTGGTGCGTATGTCGCCATTGGGAATTTGGCTCATACGACTGACACGCTCAGGTACACTCATTTTCTTGTCGAGCACGGAGCGGTCTGTGGTCAGATACATGCCACGGATATTGTACGTCGAGTGTGATATGTTGGCAATCTCCACCCAGGCGTTCCTTGCTCCGTATTCATCAATTAGGCTCGACTCATTCCGTGTCATCACCTCGTTCAACTTAATGCTGGCATCCATTTGGGCCATCATTGCCTGTGAGGTTAGGACGATGAGCGAACCTAACAAGATTTTCTTAATTTCCATTATAATTAAATAGGTATTATTATATAGTTTCTCTTTTCTTTTGTATTGTCGGCTGCAAAATTACAAAAATATTCGCACAAAGCAAGCGTTTTTGTGCAGTTATTTTCGAGTTATATTTGGAAATTCTCCGAGAAAGCGTGAAAAAAGAGGCTGACTCAGCATTGAGAGTCAGCCTCTTTTGTATGATGTGATACCGTAATCAGTCTATCAACCGCAGAAGAACAATACTACAATCTGAGCAGTAAAGATGCGGAGGAACATGGAGAGCGGATAGACCGTCGAATAGCCTACTGCAGGAGCCTCTTTAGAGCATACACTATTGGCATAGGCCAGTGCAGGGGGATCGGTATAGGTACCTGCAATCATACCCATAATCGTGAAATAGTTGAACTTGAATTTCAGACGGGCAATAGGTCCGACAATTAGGATGGGTATGATGGTAATGAGGAAACCAGTCAGCACGTAGAGTAGTCCGTCACCTTCGACCACGGTTTCGAAGAAGTTTGCACCCGCCTTAATTCCTACGGAAGCCAGGAATAATACCAAGCCAATTTCGCGTAGCATCATATTGGCAGATGTCGTGGTGTAGGTGACGAGGTGTATCTTGTAACCATAGCGTCCAATGAGGATGGCGATAATAAGCGGTCCGCCGGCGATACCCAGTTTCATAGGTACAGGCATGCCGGGAATGGCGATGGGCAGTGAGCCGAAGATAATACCGATAATGATGCCGACAAAAATCGTGGCGATGTTGGGTGCGTCAAGACGACGGATAGAATTTCCCATCGTGTTGGCTACACGGTCGACGGCGTCCTCGGGACCAACCACCATAATGCGGTCGCCTACCTGCAGAGGCAGTGAGGCGGATGCAAAGATGTCCATGCCTTGACGGGTGACGCGGGTGACGTTCACACCATGCATGCTGGAAAAGTGCATTGAGGCAAGTGATTTTCCGTTGATTTTCGGGTTGGTAATCAGAATACGTTTGGAAACCAGCGGCTGATCAGACTGTTCGAAATCGATATCGAGCTTAGGGCCGATGAAAGCCATGATAGCTTCGTGGTCTGCTTCTGCACAGACGACAAGCATCTGGTCGCCGATGTGGAACACGGTCTTGCTGGTAGGTATTGACAACTCACCGTCATGTACGATGCGAGAAACCACGAAATCGCGGTTGAGAAAGTCGTGAACCTGCAGTAGAGTCTTGCCTTCGAGGTATTTGTTGGTCACCTCCAGGTGCATCTTATAAGGTTTTTGGTTAGCCTTGACACCTTCCTGCGCATTAAGGTTATCCTCCTCCTTTTCCAACTTGATGTTACAAATATACCTTATTAATATAGTGGCACCGATGATGCCCAGTACACCGAGCGGATAGGCACAGGCGTATGCCGATGCAATCTGAGGTGCGTTACTGCCGAAGACAGATCCTAAGGCTTCGTTGGCAGCACCAAGTCCAGGAGTGTTTGTCACGGCACCATAGAGTGTACCAACCATCATGGGAAGATTGGTGATGTTACTGGTGTCGAAGAAGATAAAATAGCAGGCGAACATCACGAGGATGTTGAGCAGGATGCCTGTAGCAGCCAGTCCGTTCAGTTTTAGACCTGCCGTTCCGAAACTTTCAAAGAAACCCGGTCCCACCTGCATACCAATCATGAAGACGAACAAAATGAGTCCGAAGTCCTGAATGAAGGTTAGGATAGGGGTGGGGGCGGTGAAGCCTAGATGCCCGGCAACGATGCCTGCGAATAGTACAAAAGTGACTCCTAGGGAGATTCCTCCGATTTTGATTTTTCCCAAATACACGCCCGCCGCAATGACAATGGCGTAGAGTAATGCGATATGTGCCACTGAGTCAGTCGTGGTAAACAAATCTTTTAACCATTGAATAGATTCCATAACATATCTTGTTGAAATTGGCTGCAAAGTTACAAAAAAAGGTCGCAACAATCACTTTTTTGTGATACATTTTTTCATAAATATCAAATATTTATTAAAATCTTCGTCATTTCAGAATTATTTGTTACCTTTGCGGAATGAAATTTCATTAAAGCTTAAAACACTTATATAATTAATACATTAATTTATGGCAAACAAAGAAAAACTCTTCAGCGAGTTCCAGGCGCCTACCACTCAGGAGTGGTTGGACAAAATTGAAGTAGACCTGAAAGGGGCCGACTTCCAGAAGCGACTCGTATGGAGAACAAACGAAGGGTTCAACGTGCAGCCCTTCTATCGCCGTGAAGACCTGAAGGATCTTAAGGCTGTGGACTCACTGCCAGGCGAATTCCCTTATGTGCGTGGAAACAAGAAAGACAACAACTTGTGGTATGTACGTCAGGACATCGTGGTTGACGATGCCAAGGCTGCTAATGCAAAAGCGCTGGACATCCTGAACAAGGGTGTCGACTCGCTCGGTTTCAAGATTCCGGGCAAGGATATCAGTGCGGACTTCATCTCTACACTGCTTGACGGAATTATGCCTCAATATGTGGAGCTGAACTTTAAAACCTGTCAGCGTCATTGTGTTGAACTGGCTGAGATTTTGGTGACTTATTTCAAGCAGAAGGGTTATCCTTTGGCAGAATTGAAGGGAAGCATCAACTTCGATCCCATCAGCAAGATGATGTGCAAAGGTAAGGATGTATCACCTGTGCTTCAATTTGCTAAGCCTCTCATTGATGCACTGAAAGAATTGCCAGGCTATCGTTGCGTCAATGTCAACAGTGTGGCGCTGAATAATGCTGGTGCATATATCTATCAAGAGTTGGGCTATGCGCTGGCTTGGGGCGCAGAGTACCTGAATGTGCTCACTGAGGCAGGTGTTAGTGCTTGCGAGGCAGCCAAACGCATCAAGTTCAATATGGGCGTTTCCGAGAACTACTTCATGGAGATTGCCAAGTTCCGTGCCGCCCGTATGCTGTGGGCCCAGATTGTCCGCCAGTTCGTAGGTGACGAAGCATTGAACTGCACCTGTTCGCAGATGCATGTTTGCGCTGTCACTTCAGAATATAACCAAACACTGTTCGATAGCTATGTTAACCTGCTGCGTTCGCAGACAGAGACTATGTCGGCTGCTTTGGCTAACGTCGACTCTATCGTGGTGACTCCATTTGACAAACCTTATGAAAAGCCTACCGAGTTCGCTGAGCGTATTGCTCGCAACCAGCAACTGTTGCTGAAGGAAGAGGCTCATTTCGACAAACTTGTCGATGTGGCAGGTGGTTCTTATACCATTGAGCACCTCACCGATGCCATTGCTCAAGAAGGCTGGAAATTGTTCCTCGCCGTTGAAGAGGCCGGTGGTTTCCTGTCGGAGGTACAAAAGGGTAACATCGTTAATGCCGTTAATGCCTCTAACGACAAGCGTCACGCTGCTGCCGCTACCCGTAAGGAGTTCATCCTGGGTACCAACCAGTTCCCCAACTTCACGGAGGTTAGTGAGGGCAAACAGCCTGTGGCTGGCTGTGCTTGTTGCGGTTCAGACCATGAGGCCGGTGAACTTCCCCAACTCAACAAGGAGCGTCTGGCTTCTGAGTTCGAGACCCTGCGTCTCTCTACCGAGAAGGCTAAGAAACAGCCCATTGCCTTTATGTTGACCATCGGCAATCTGGCTATGCGTCAGGCTCGTGCTCAGTTCTCTTGCAACTTCCTTGCCGCCGCTGGCTATAAGGTGATGGATAACCTTGGCTTCAAGACGGTCGAGGAGGGTGTTGACGCTGCACTGAAAGCCAACGCAGATATCGTTGTCATCTGCTCTTCAGATGATGAATATGCTGAGTACGCCATCCCAGCATTCCAGTATCTCAACGGTCGCGCCATGTTCATTGTAGCAGGTGCTCCCGCATGCTCGGAAGACCTCAAGGCTGCCGGTATTGAGAACTTCATTCATGTTAAGTCTAACCAGCTCGAAACGCTCCGTGCGTACAATGCAAAACTCGGAATCTAATTATGGCACGTAAGAATTTTAAAGATATTGATATCTACGCTGGCATTCAGCAGAAGAATGGTCAGCAGTGGCAGCAGGAGAATGGCATCAGCGCTAACTGGCGTACGCCCGAGCAGATTGACATTCAGCCTGTTTATACCAAAGAAGACCTGGAAGGTATGGAACACCTCGATTTCGCAGCTGGTATTCCTCCCTATCTCCGTGGTCCGTACTCAATGATGTACCCCTTCCGTCCGTGGACCATCCGTCAGTATGCCGGATTCTCTACCGCCGAGGAGTCTAACGCCTTCTATCGCCGTAACCTGGCTGCTGGTCAGAAAGGTCTTTCTGTTGCCTTCGACCTGCCCACACACCGCGGCTACGACCCCGACAACCCCCGCGTGGTGGGCGATGTGGGTAAGGCAGGTGTAAGCATCTGTAACGAGGAGAACATGAAGGTACTCTTCTCAGGCATCCCCTTGAACAAGATGTCTGTGTCAATGACTATGAACGGTGCCGTGCTACCTATTTTGGCTTTTTACATCGTGGCAGGTTTGGAGCAGGGTGCTAAGTTGGAGGAGATGGCTGGTACCATCCAGAACGACATTCTGAAAGAGTTTATGGTGCGTAATACCTATATTTATCCGCCTGCATTCTCGATGAAGATTATTGCTGATATTTTCGAGTTTACCTCGCAGAAGATGCCTAAGTTCAATAGTATCTCTATCTCTGGTTATCATATGCAGGAAGCCGGTGCTACGGCAGATATCGAGTTGGCTTACACTTTGGCTGATGGTATGGACTATCTACGCACAGGTGTTAATGCCGGTATCGATGTAGATGCCTTTGCACCCCGTCTGTCGTTCTTTTGGGCTATCGGTATGAACCACTTCATGGAGATTGCCAAGATGCGTGCCGGACGTCTGCTGTGGGCTAAGATAGTGAAGAGCTTCGGTGCCAAGAATCCTAAGTCTCTCGCTCTCCGTACTCACTCTCAGACCTCGGGTTGGTCGCTCACTGAGCAGGATCCGTTCAACAATGTTGGTCGTACCTGTATCGAGGCAATGGCAGCTGTGCTGGGTCACACCCAGTCTCTGCACACCAACGCCCTTGACGAGGCTATCGCCCTGCCTACCGATTTCTCGGCTCGTATTGCTCGTAACACCCAGATTTACATCCAGAATGAAACGAAGGTGTGCAAGCAGATTGACCCATGGGCAGGTTCTTACTATGTGGAGACACTCACCAACGAGTTGGTTCACAAAGCATGGGAACATATTCAGGAGATTGAGAAACTCGGTGGTATGGCAAAAGCTATCGAGACCGGTCTTCCCAAGATGCGTATCGAAGAGGCAGCTGCCCGTACCCAAGCTCGCATCGACTCTGGCGTCCAGACGATTGTCGGTACTAACAAGTATCGTTTGGAGCATGAGGATCCTATTGATATCCTTGAGGTGGATAACACCGCAGTACGCAAGCAGCAAGAGGAGAACTTGAAGGAGGTACGAGCACATCGCGATGAGGCCGCTTGTCAGGCAGCCTTGAAGGCTATTACCGAATGTGTCCGTGACTTCAAGGAAGGACGCAAGTCAGAGAACAACCTGCTCGATTTGGCTGTCAAGGCTGCTCAGTTGCGTTGTACCCTTGGTGAGATTTCAGATGCCTGCGAGGAAATCGTAGGTCGTTATAAAGCAGTAATCAGAACAATTTCAGGCGTGTATAGTTCAGAATCAAAGAACGACAGCGACTTCGAGTTGGCTTGCAAGCTGACGGATGAGTTCGCAAAGAAAGAAGGTCGTCGTCCTCGTATCTTCGTTGCTAAGATGGGACAGGACGGACACGACCGTGGTGCAAAGGTAGTAGCAACGGGTTATGCCGACTGTGGTTTCGACGTCGATATGGGTCCGTTGTTCCAGACACCTGCAGAGGCCGCCCGTGAGGCTGTTGAGAACGATGTCCACATTGTGGGTGCATCCAGTTTGGCTGCAGGTCACAAGACGTTGATTCCTCAGCTGATTGAGGAGTTGAAGAAACTCGGACGTGAGGATATCATGGTGATAGCCGGTGGTGTGATTCCCGCCCAGGACTATGACTTCCTCTACAAGGCTGGCGTAGCTGCTATCTTCGGTCCTGGAACCTCTGTGGCTAAGGCTGCTGTTGAGATGATGAACATCCTGCTCGACAAGTAGTTTATAGTTCTTGGTTATATCAAGAAAGTCCCCAACCGCAACGTTGGGGACTTTCTTTTTATAGGATGTTCATGATGTCTTGCAGTCGTTCCACGATAAAGGTGGGTTTTTGCGTGATGTCCTGTTCGCTGATAGCCCATCGGTTGAACAGCATTGCGTCGATGCCGGCATTGAGTGCACCGAGGATGTCGCTCTGCAGGTTGTCGCCAATCATTAGGGTGTTCTGACGCTCAGCCCCCGACCTGTCCAATGCATAGTCGAAGTAGCGTGGTGAAGGTTTGTTTACACCGGCATCTTCGCTTAGGATAATGGTATCGAAATACTTTCTGAGTCCGCAAGCAGCTAGTTTCTTATACTGGACCTCGTGAAAGCCATTGCTACACATGTGTATGCGATAGCCTTTCCCTTTCAGATAGTCCATCAGTTCATGAGCACCTTCAATAACGCCGGGTTTCGAAGCGCAAAAGTCGAGAAATTTGTCACTCATCTCAAGACAGAGTTGCTCTGTAACGTCAAGACCCTTGCCCATACTCAGAGGACGCTGGAAACGCTCAACGATGAGATAGGGACGGGTTATCTCGCCTTTTGAATAGCGCGTCCACAGGTCTATATTGGCCTCCCAATAGGCATCGTAGAACACCTGCTCGTCAGGGAAATACCGCTCAAGATGGAACGCCTCAAAAGTCTCCTTCAGTGCGATGACAGCATTGCCATGCGTGTCATAGAGCGTATCATCAAAGTCAATAAATAGATCTTTGTATTTCATTCATTTTTTACTAGTGTCTAAATCCGACGCTTTTCCCTTGTATGCTGGAGATCGCTTTTCGAGGAACGATCTGATACCTTCCAGATAGTCGGCGCCTTGATAGACCTTGGTGCGATAGGCATTGATACGCTCAAAACTTTCCGATGATAGCACGGTGGCTGCTTTGCTGAGAATGCGGAACTGACGTTTGATAGCACTGATAGACATCACGCTGTTGCGACGCAGTGGGTTGAGGAACTGCTCCTCAAGGACGTTCTCCAGTTGGTCAGTCGTCGTCACACGGTTGATGAGTCCTACGTTGAGTGCATCCTGTGCGGTAATAGGTGTAGCGAGGAAGAACATCTCACGTGCTTTGTTCATGCCCAACTGGTTGATGAAGTGCATGATGCCCGATGCGTTGTATGGTATACCAATCTTGGCAGGAGTAATAGCAAAGGTGGCAGTATCACTACTAACAATCATATCGCATGATAAGCAGAGGTCGCATGCACCGCCCCAAACAGTTCCGTCAACACAAGCAATTACAGGAATGGCTGTTTCCTGTACACAGCGTAAGAGCTGTTCCATCGGCACATCGTAAGCCAAAGGGTCTTCACCGTTCTGAGGCAGTTCGCGGATGTCGTGTCCTGCGCTCCAAACACCTTTCTTACATTGAGCTTTAATGACGATACCCACACACTCCTTGTCGTAGCCCGACTGTATGGCGTTGCATAACTCCTGGCACATAGCCTCGCTGAGACAGTTGAAATGCTCAGCATTCTGCATCTCTACATAACAGATGCGATCATTGATGGTTGTGTTTACTAACATATTTTCTGCGTTTGTTATTTCCATTTCAGTCCCATATTATACATGATGAACGAGTAGATGTCGGCCTGTTCCTCCAGTACCTTGGCGAGAGGTTTACCGCCGCCATGTCCAGCCTTGGTGTCTATGCGGATAAGTACTGGAGTCGAGCCACTATGGCACTCTTGCAGGGTGGCAGCAAACTTAAACGAGTGGGCAGGAACCACACGGTCGTCGTGGTCGGCTGTTGTCACGAGGGTGGCAGGGTAGGCGACACCCTTCTTCAGGTTGTGAAGGGGTGAATAGCCCTTCAGGTATTCAAACATCTCCTTCGAATCCTCGCTGGTGCCGTAGTCTGAGGCCCAGTTCCATCCGATGGTGAACTTATGATAGCGCAACATATCCATCACGCCCACTTGAGGAATAGCTACTCGGAACAGGTCCGGACGTTGTGTCATACAGGCGCCTACCAGCAGTCCGCCATTCGAACCACCCACAATGGCCAGCTTGTCGCTGGATGTGTATTTCTCGCGAATCAGGTATTCGGCGGCGCTGATGAAGTCGTCAAATACGTTCTGCTTCTGCATCTTTGTGCCAGCCAAGTGCCACTCTTCGCCATACTCGCTGCCACCACGCAGGTTCACCTGTGCATAGATGCCTCCCTGTTCGAGGAAGGGGATGCGCATTGCGGAGAAGCCAGGGCCCAGCGAGATGTTGAAGCCACCATAGCCGTAGAGATAGACGGGATTCTTGCCGTTGCGCTTCAGTCCTTTCTTATAGGTAATAAACATAGGTACGCGCGTGCCGTCTTTGCTGTTAAAGAATATTTGCTTGCTCTCGTAATCCTGCATGCGGAACTTTACACTCGGCTGCGCATACAATGTACTCTCGTTCTTCGCCATATCGTAGCGATAGATGGTGCCAGGCATGGTGAACGATGTGAAGGAGTAGAAGCACTCGGGTTGTTTCTCGTCGCCCGTAAAGCTCACGCTACCCACCATAGGCAGTTTCACTTCGTGGTGCTTCTTGCCATCCAAGCCATAGACGAAGGCATGGTCGGAAGCATCCTGGTTATAGGTGAGGACGAACAGGTGGTTGATGACCTCAACACCACTCAGCGTGTTCTGCTGTTCGGGTATCAGTTCCTGCCAGTCGTTGATGCCGGGCTTGCGGATGTCAGCCACCATGATGCGACCCTTGGGTGCTCCATAGTTGGTGTAGATATAGAACTTGCCATTCTCGTCGTAGATGGGTGAGTATTGGAAGTCCATGTTGTCCGTCAACTGCATGAACTGCGAGTCCTTCTGCTTCAAGTCGCGCACAAACAGGTTGTTACCAGCACCGGCGCCCGCCTCAAACAGATACATCAGCGTCTCCTCCTCGTTGACGCTTACCTCGTAGAAACGCTTGGGCTGTGTGGGATTCTGATAGAACAGCACATCCTCCGACTGTGGTGTGCCCATCTTGTGATAATAAATCTTCATGCCCTCGTTGACGTTCGAGAACTCCTTACCCTCCGTAGGACGGTCGTATGATGAGTAGTAGAAGCCATCGCCACACCATGCAGCACCCGAGAACTTCGCCCATTCAATGTGGTCGTTGGTGAGCTGACCCGTCTTCAGGTCAATGACATAGAACTCCTGCCAGTCAGAGCCAGAGCGTGAGATGCTGTAGGCAGCCCATCGTCCGTTGTTCGAGAAATAGACACCCTTCAGGGCAACCGTTCCGTCCGTACTCAGCGTGTTGGGGTCGAGGAACACGCGCGGCTCGCCACCCAGTTTGTCCATCTGGTACATCACATACTGGTTCTGCAGTCCGTTGTTCTTGTAGAAATACCACTTGCCGTGACGCTTGCGAGGTGCTCCGATTTTCTCATAGTTTACCAACTCCGTCAGTCGTTTCAACAACTTCTGGCGGAAGGGAATCTTGCTCAGATAGCTGTTTGTCACCTTGTTCTCAGCCTCCACCCATGCGGCAGTCTGCTGCGAGGTGTCGTTCTCCAGCCAGCGATAGGGGTCAGCCACCTTCACGCCGAAGTATTCATCTACGGTGCCGTCTTTCTCCGCCTTCGGATAAGACAGCTGTTGAGCCGTAGCCACCGTAGTAGCTATCGTTGCCATAGTCATGATAAATATCCTTTTCATTTTTTTTAAGTGTTATTTTCGTGCAAAGTTACGAATAAGTGAGCGAAATGCCAAATTTATTTGAGCATTTCCGAACGTGAGTAACTTCTTGCGTCCCTTTGGTAGCAAGTGTCACCTTCGGGATGCTGAGCGCGGTCTAAGGACAGAGTTACGAAAAAGCGAGTTTTATGATTCCCTAAGCTCAACGACATCATGAAGATTGTAAGTGGCCAGTAAGTTGAGGTGATGAAGAGAGTCGGAGAAATAAATTACTTTCTCCGACCCTTTGATTCAAAGCACTGCAAAAGCAAGTGGCTTTTATTTATTTCCCTCCACCAATCTTAGAGGTGAAGATATCAGTCTTTGCCTCCCATTTCTCGATAGAATACTTCACATCGCCATAGCGTGAAGAGTAGTTCACAACAATCTTGTCATCATAGCCATTGCCATTGTAGTTTTGTACTGCATAGAACTCGGTCAGATACACCTCACCATCTTCAAACTCATAGACGGCATAGACGCGGATATAACGGTCCAAAATTCTTCCGAGGCTGTTGCGAGAGTAAAGCCAAGCCTCGTCTCTTGTACCAATCTCAGCCAGTTTTGCTTTCAGCTGTCCCTTTCTGGCATTATCTGGTGTGGGATATTTCTTCTCGATGGCAGCCTTGGCACGAGCCATAAAGTCTTTGTCATCCCAAGCCTGACCTTCGAAAGCCTCGTATGATTTCACCGTATAGCTGGCAGGTACGATGGCCATCACCTTTTTGTCTGTCCCTGGCATGGTAAAGGTTAGCATAGTTTCTTTTTTACCTAATTGATAATTCTCGTCGTAGGCTATCACCTGCACTGTCTTTTTCTTTTCAGGTACAACTCCCTTAACAGCCTTTTTTAAGAGTCCGAACTGTGCATTTGCAACTGTGGTGAATGCGAACATAGCAGCGATTGCCATTACCGAAATTTTGATTGATTGTTTCATAATAATTTAAATTAAATGGTGAATAAATTTTGTTTACTATTTGTTGTACATTTCCATTTGTCGTGCAACCTCTTTTCTCACTTCATTCTTCACCATATCACGCAGGCTGAGTAGTAAGCGCATCTGCTCCTGAGTATAGCATTCAGCTTCGCGCTGCTTGTTGGTAAGTATGTTGTTGAGAGGTTCCATACCATAACTTTGATTTCGGTTGCAAAGTTACGGCAAAAACCTCTCTCTCTGTTGTGCAGAATCTGCCAAAACTTATGCAAAATCTGCCAAAATGCCTGATTTTACTGTATTTTCGCTAAATAGTCGCTTGGGGTGATACCAAAGAAACGTTTAAAAGCTCTTGTAAAGCTCGACTGATCATCATAACCACACCGCAATGCCACCTCGAATATCGATAGTTCGGATTGTGTGTCGAGCAGATAACGGGCTTTCTGCATACGGATGTTGGTGATGTAGTTCTGTGGAGTCTCACCTGTGATGGCCGACAATCGTCTGCGGAATTGCGATGTACTCATGGCTAAGGCTGATGCCAACTCATCTACATTCACGTGGTTTCCCTCCATCTGTTCGGTAACGATGTTCATCGTCTTTGTCAGGAAATCTTTATCCTGTTCAGTCAACTCGTCTTTATCCTGTTCGTTCTTGTCGTTAGCTATTGCATGCTCATAGCGCTGGCGCAGTTCGTCGAGTGTCATCGTTACCTCACTTAGGCGCTTGCGTTGCAGAGCTGTCAGCTTGCGTTGGCGCTCTATCATCACAACAGCCAACAGCAACAGAACCACACCTATGATTATAATATAGGTACGCGAACGGCGAACTGATGTGTTCTGTTCTTGCAATTCGTCAACACCGAACTCAGCGTTATAGCGTGCCAAAGTTTCGGCCGAAGCCTGATTGTAGAGCGAATCCTTCAGCAGGTTAAATGCCTCAAGCTCTATGCGTGCACTATCAGGGTTGAGTGTCCATAGTGCCTGATAGAGTCCGCGACGGGCCTGCATCTCGTTATAGGGATTATCCATTTCGCGACACAATCGGGCAGATTCGCGAAAATATGCTGCGGCTTGTTGCTGCTTTGCTTCATTGGTGTTACCCATTTCAAGCAAAGCCTGACCAGCCTTGTTCAGCGAGATAGCCAACGACTGATGATTGCCTGTAGTACGGAAATAGGGAATGATGCTATCGAATATTTCCACAGCCTCCTGCCTTTTACCGCTACCTGCAAGGATAGTTGCCTTTTGTGCCAATCTGATGCGCAACTTGGCTTCACGCCCTTCTTCACGCTCCAGTTGGATAGCCCTATCAATATAGTTGATAGCCTCCTCATAGTGATTCAAGGCAAACTCCGTTTCCGACAACGAGCCGCAAGTGAGAGCGATACGTGGCTTGAGTCCCGTCTTTTCAGCATATTGCAAAGCTTGTAGCAGGTATTTCAGGCCCTCTTGGGGTTGCTTGGCAGCCACATAGATGCTGCCGATAGTGTTGAGCGACGAACTGATACGTTCATCATCACCACTCTCGTGGTCAAGTTTGTTGCATGCTTTAGCATACTGCAGCGCCTTGTCGTATTCCGACTGTCGCATGCAGCACACCGACAGGATGCTCAGCTCTTCGGCCTCTTCATCCTTCATTCCATTCTGTCGCAACAGCGGTAATGCCTTTTCGCCAACAATGACGGCACTATCATATTTCTGATTATCATAATACTGTCCACTTGCCTCATACAGTTTCTTGGCCTCATAATGGTCGTTCGCATCACGAGTTTTCTCTGTCTGCGCCATCGTCATTGTGACCGCGCCCAATAAAAGTAATACTAAAATTCTTCTCATTGGTCTCGTTAGTTTTATGCTGCAAAGTTACAAAAAGTCGAGAGCAATACAAAACAAATTTACTTGTTTTTATTGCCGAGGCGCAGTAACTTCGATATCACAGATGTCAAAGTTACAAAAAAAGTCTGTAACGAAAGATGGCTTAACCTTCAAGGCTTCGCAACTAAAGCGTGGAATGACCTTTGCAAAGATGGATGCAATCATCAGAAGAAATGCGGAGAAGGCGCAGCGAGTGAAAACAAATGGACGATTACAGGCAACGCATTACGAGTTGCCAAAACAAGATGCTACCCCAGAACCGCAAAAACATACAGAATCGTCTATTTCTATTCCCTCACTGGGCTTATTCGATACCAACAATCCCGTCTATGACCCAGCTGAGGAAGAATTCAGAAGACGGATGCAAAAGAAGAAAAAGAAGCGAGGGCCAAGACTATAATGCTTATCCTTTGGTGCTCCATGAAACTTACTGAAGCACTTCTTTTCAATACTCCATTGTTAAAGATTGCAATAAAAGACATAGATATTCTTTTCTTTTGCATTATTTTCGTTAAATTTGCACACGGAACGCCTAATTTTATACAAAAACGACTTAGAGCAATGGATAATCCACATTACAACCGCATAAAAGCGGTGTTAGCAGAAAAAGACAAAACGGGAACTTGGCTTTCTGAACAGATGGGCAGGAACATTGGAACCGTATCACGATGGATGACAAACAAGGTGCAGCCATCGGTAGAACAGCTGTATGATATAGCTAAGTATCTTGATGTGGATGTAAGGGAATTGTTGGTGGCATCAAAATAATGTAGACAATGGAGAACAACGAATTACGCCCCATTCAGGTGGTAAACAAAATATATCTGAAACAGCCAGTCAGAGAAGATGACATCAAGTGTTTCAGGAATGCCATGCAGAAGATGCTGAAGAACGTCAATGCAAATGAAAGTGAGGAACACAATAAAAATCTTGTGATGGAATTTCTTTCAGATGCATTCTACAAAAACACCAATGCTATTAACACCAAGGGGAAAACTGACGCTGCAATTTATGAATCTCCAGATTCCATTTTAAGTCCTGCTCTCGTACTTATTGAAGCTAAAGGACCTGGACGGCCAGATATGGCAAAGCGTACAGAACTGAATTGTAAAGCGCTGCATGAACTAATCCTTTATTATATCCGTGAGGAGGAGATTAATCATAATACAAAAATAAAGCATCTCATCATCACTAATTGCTTTGAGTGGTTCGTATTCGACAAGGCTTGTTTCTATCGGTTTTTCCTCGCTAACAAGAAATTCAAGAATGAGGTGCTTGAGGCAGACAGGGAGAACACGACGGATTATGTTTACGAAAAAGTAATTCACAGAAAGGTGGAAGAAGTAAAACACAAACTGAAATACACATACTTCGACCTGTCAGACTACAAAGGAAAACTGGATGATGATACCATATTAACTTCCAGAAAGTTCATATCCATCTACAAACTGCTATCTCCAACGCATCTGCTGAAACTGCCGTTCCAGAATGACCATAACGCCCTTAACCGAGGGTTCTACAACGAGTTGCTTTATATCATGGGCGTTGAAGAAGTCACTGATGACAAGGTGAAGAAAATCAAGCGTCTGAAAACCAAACGGCAGCCTTACTCTCTGGTTGAACAAGCCATTTCCCATTTAGACGGATACGACCTCTACGAAGAACAAGACCTGTTTGATGCAGCATTGGGATTGGTACTTGTTTGGGTAAACAGACTTCTTTTCTTGAAGTTGCTGGAGTCTCAACTGCTTACCTTCAATAAGGGAGCAACATCTAAACTGTTGCTTAGTTCTCGTATTCCTGACTATGACATTTTGAACGACTTGTTTATGAAAGTGTTGGCCGTTCCTATGGAACAACGTAATGAGGAATTTCGAGAAGCATTTAAGGATGTACCCTATTTGAATAGTTCCCTGTTTGAAAAGTCGGAACTTGAGAAGAAGTATTTCCCCGTCAGCGGCATCCGATTGGGCGAAATGGAAGTGATGGCGCAGACAGCCGTTAAGGATGGTAATGGTAAACGGATGAAAGGTTCGCTGCCGACACTCGAATACCTGTTTCGTTTCCTTGATGCGTTTGACTTCGGTGTTGAGAAGCAGAGCAATGAGAATTCGCTGCGACAAGATAGCAAGACAATCATCAATGCATCTGTGCTGGGAAAAATTTTTGAGAAGATAAACGGCTACAAAGACGGTTCGTTTTTCACACCAGGCTATATCACTCAATATATTTGCCGCAAAACATTGCGCAGGGCTGTAGTGAACCGTTTCAACGAAGCGAAAGGTTGGAAGTGTAACGATTTCTTTGAACTCTGTGACCAAGTGGGAACAGACAGGGACAGCCGCACGGAAGCTAACCAAATAATTAATAGTATGAAAATTTGCGACCCAGCCGTAGGCAGCGGACATTTCCTCGTGTCTGCTCTCAATGAACTAATTGCCATGAAGAGGGAGATGGGGGTGCTGCAAGACCACAGAGAGAAGCCAAAACCTATTGGGGAGTATATCACGGTAGAGAACGACGAACTCATTGTAACCGATGAAGATGGCGATACATTTTTATATGACCCAAAGGATCCGCTCAGTCAGCGTGTGCAGGAGACTTTGTTCGAAGAAAAACGTACCATTATCGAAAACTGTCTTTTTGGTGTGGACCTCAATCCCAAAAGCGTTGAGATTTGTCAACTCCGCCTGTGGATAGAATTGCTAAAAAATGCCTATTATTACAAGAATGAGCAGACTGGGGAAAAAGTTCTTCAGACGCTCCCAAACATTGACATTAACATCAAGTGTGGGAACTCACTTCTTAACAGGACTCCCTTTAATGTTGACATCCGTCAGGTCTTAGCCGGAACCAATCTCACCATTACGAAATACAAACAAGACGTAAACAACTATAAGCGTACAGCCAACAAAGAAGCAAAAGCACGTCTAAAAAATGATATTAACATTATCAAAGCTTTTCTGGCAAAAGGAATTAGCGAAAACACTCCAGTCTATAAAAAATGGCTTTCTGTTGCTAAGGAATTGAGCGATATGCGGCAGAAAAGTTTGCTCTTCCGTGATGCAAAGAATAAAAAAGGTAGCTATGCCAAGAAACTTGCTGCTCTAGAGAAAGAAGAAGCAAAGCTGAAACGTCTTATAGATGACATGCGAGACAACAAATTGTTTGTAAATGCTTTTGAGTGGAGATATGAGATTCCTGATGTTCTTGACGATAAAGGAGTGTTTCTTGGTTTCGATGTGATTATAGGTAATCCACCATATATCAGCTTGGAAAAGCTACCTGAAGATGTCAAGGCATACTCAAAGATGCATCAGATGGACGAAGAGGAACAGAAGGATATGCCAACGTACAATACCTTGGAATCAAGGGGCGATATTTATAGTTTGTTTGTTGAAAAGGCCTTGCAACTCCTGAAGAAAGACGGTCTGTTGGCGTATATCTTACCCAATAAGTGGATGAAGGTAGGGTACGGCAAACCGTTGCGTCAGCTATTCCTCAAACAGAATCTGACTCAGCTGATAGACTTTGACGACAACCAGATTTTTACAGATGCCACGACCTATACTTGCATCATCCGTATGACCAAGGCAAAAAGTGCTGGTGAAATTCTTAGTTCTACTATCCGCAAAGTCAACCCTGAGACATTGGCGGAAGATGTAGAAGAAAGGAAGAAAGTGTTCAAAACCAGCGAACTGAATGACGGCATTTGGATTATTTCGTCAAGAGAAGACTTTGAGAAGGCTGAAGCGTATAAAAAGACAATGGGAACGCTTCGAGAGTTTCTTGGTTATGATTCAAACTATGGTATTAAGGTGGGATTTTCAAAAGCTTTCAATGTATCAATAGATACAGCCAACCGACTTATTGCGGAAAATGCCTCTGCATCAGAAATACTTCGGCCATTTATGCAGGGACGAGGACTGATACCTTTCGGAAAACCTAAAACGGCTTCCTATCTGCTCTTTATTCCCAAAGGCTTTACAGCGAAAGCGTTTGGACTTAACCCAGAGGATAAAGAGGACAGAGAAAAAATGCCAGACGAGCATGAAGCCTGGGCGTGGTTTGAACGTAGATATCCGTCCGTCGCCCATTGGCTGTTGCAGTTTAAGGACGAAGCTTCCAAACGCACTGACAAAGGTGATTATTGGTGGGAACTGCGGGCTTGCGCATATTATAGCGAGTTCAGCCAGCCCAAACTTTTTTACCAGACTTTCCAAGTTCGTCCGTGTTTTATCTATAGCGACCAGTCTGTGTTCTGTAACAATTCAATGTGGTTTATCACTATCCAAAACAAAGCCTTGCTTGCTCTTCTCTGTTCAAACATGGGCTGGTGGCTGATTTCCAAGTATTGCCCTCGCATACAGAATGGCTATCAGTTGATTTGGGACAACTTCAAGCAGATAAGCATACCATCGGAATTGCCGCCACGTTTGGGTGAATTGGCAGACTTGCTCATGCTGGATGTTGAACAAAATAATAAAGAAGACTATGCTACTCATCTGCGAGAAGTCAACAAAATGGTTGACGAATTATATTATGATGCAATTAAGGGTACTATTATAGATGGTGTAGCAGTATAGTAATTATGGCGGACAAGAAGTTACTGGTTAACTCTCAACAGTTAGTGGGTAACTACAATATACTTAGTGGGTAACTCAAAAAGAGATAGGGAATAAATGACGATAGAATTCATTGACAGCAGAAATGGTTTCTTCGAAGATGTGAAAGCACTGGGAAGAAAGAACTCAGCCACATTAGGATTTATGCCCGAAGGTGGCTTTGAAGATCATGCAAGGAATAAGTGCATTATTATTGCACATGATGGTAAAACACTGGCTGGCTATTTGATGTTTCGCGTTGTTTCTCGCTTTTCTCGGATTAGTATTGTTCATTTGTGTGTAAGTGAAGAGTACAGAGGAAAGGGCATTTCAACTGATTTATTGAATGCTCTCAAAAGCAAATACGAAAAAGTTTATAGAGGTATTTCGCTTAGTTGCAGGACTGATTTTGATTATGCGTCTTCTGTATGGAGAGATTTCGGATTCGTTCCCCGTGAAAAAATCAGGAGCAGAAGTTATGAAGTGAATTATCTGAATAGATGGTGGTACGACTTTAATCAGCCAGACTTATTCTCAGTAGCTTTGACTTCTAAGGTGAAGGCTTTGCTGGATATGAATATTATTGTTAAACTGCGAGAGGCAGAAAATGCAGATTATGTGAGTCCGCAAGAAGACCCTCGGGGGCTATTGGCAGACTGGTTGATAGACGAGGCTGAATTGTGCTTTGCTCCAGAAGCATTTAATGAAATAGACCGAGATGAGAATCTACAACGTGCAGCAAAGACGCGGGCACTTCTGTCTTCGTTTACTCAACTTAAGGTTGATGTGGAGAAACAAAAGAAAGTCGTAAAAGACTTGGAGCAAATAATCAGCGGGAAATCAGATAATGATTTATCTGACAGGAAACAGATTGCATCATGCATTGTTTCTCAAACACCTTATTTTATAACTTACGATGAGGGATTAATTAATAAAAGGGATATCATAGAAAAACAATACTCGCTACAAATATACAACCCTCAAGAGTTTATTATGCAGGTTGACCAACTCCTACATGGGGAAGAGTATCTCCCCAATCAGTTGATAGGTATTGCTTCTGATTCTGTCTCTAAACTAAGTCCTCAGGAACTATCTATGTGTGTTAATAGATTTTGGATGCAAAAAGATGGTGAGGACAAACCTACTTTTAGTGCATTAGTATCAGAACTGATAAACAAAAGCGAAGGAAAACTTTATGTTCTAAAACGACATGGTGATACGATTGCATTTTATGGGATAACAGAAAAGGAAGAGTCGATAGATATAGAATTATTGCGTATCTATGACAAAGATATTTGCAACGCTCTGTTCTTCCAAATTATATCTGAGGTCTTGAAAAGGAATCTTAAAAGTGAGAAAACAAGAATCGTTTTCAGGGAGAAATATGTAACGGAAAAGCAGAAGGATATCCTGGACAAATTTGGATTTGTACTGCAGAATGATATATATATTAAGTTTGTATATAACATTATCGTTGCCAAAGAAGAAGTATCAAGCATAATTCATCAATCATATCCGTCAATAACTGTTGACAATAACGACAGATTACTTTTGGCAGTTGAAAGAAAGCTATTCCCATTAAAGATAAAAGGATTGAATATTCCTACATATATTGTACCAATAATGCCGTATTGGGCTGGACAATTATTTGATTTGACTATTGCTGGCGAAGATTTGTTTGGTGCTAATCCAGAAAAGTTATGGAGTTTTGAGAATGTCTATTATCGTCACACGAAACCTATTACGGAAAAGTATCCTGCTCGTATACTATGGTATGTAAGTGGAAAAGACGTACGTTATTCTCATGCGAAATCTATAGTGGCTTCCTCATATCTTACAGACGTGATGACAGGAAAACCCAAAGATCTTTTTCATGTAAATAAACGATATGGCATTTACGAATGGAATGATATTTATAAATTGTGTAATGGAGACATTAGTACAGATATTAGGGCATTAAAGTTCTGCCATACAGAGGTCTTTGATTATCCCATTCCATTTGCTAAAATTCAAGAAATCTTTATCTCAAATGGACGGAAAAGGAACACCTTTGCTTCTCCTGTTGAAATAAACGACATTATATATTTTCAACTTTATCAATTAGGGAAATGGAAAGAGCAAAAATAAGACATAAATATCTATTTATTGCAGTTAAGCCAGAATATGCTAATAAACTTATCTCTGGTAAAAAAGACATAGAACTGAGAAAGATGAAGCCTAATGTCCAGCCTGGGGATTATGTTATCATATATGCATCTGCTCCTGTTAAAGCTGTTGTTGGGTTTGGAAAGGTAAAGACAATAATAGAATGTACCCCTAAGTGCTTATGGGAAAGATACTCAAATCGTTTGGGTATTAATGAACAGAGTTATTTCTCTTATTATGATGGCTATCATAAAGCTATTGGCATAGAATTTGATATGATTAAATCTGTAATGCCAATTGGATTGGAAGAATTGAGGAAAGTTGATCCCTGTTTCCAGCCTCCACAAATATATAGATATGTAACAAACGAAGATATTGTTACTGTATTGTCAAAAAGGATTAAATAAAAAGAATATAATATGGAGCAGATAAATGACCGCAGAATAGACCAATGTCTAAACGATATTAAGAAATACGAGAAGTGGGGAAATCTGCTTGCAGGACAGAGTTGGGTACATCTTTTCAACTCTAATGTCCCTGTGAGTGCATCTGCCATTTACAATGGTTTGGAATGTGTCAAAGCTAAAATGAAACTATCCGTGCTGCAAGACAATCGGCATACTGATGAAGAAAAGGAAAAGCGTCTGAGACAAATCGACATAGAGATTCATCAAACAGAAGAAATAATGAAGCATGACCTTGAATATAGAGGTTTGTTGACACCATAATCTCTGAAGACTAAAGTTAATGGCAAAACGTTATAATGATATGAAAATAGACATTTACAATCTTACGGCGTATCAGGAAGATCACCGTATAGAGGCAAAAACGGCAAAGAACCAGATTCCAAATAGCATTTGGGAGACTTATTCATCATTTGCCAATACAGAAGGAGGTATTATTCTCTTGGGAGTCGTGGAAGAGAATGACCACTCGCTGTCCGTAAGAGGTGTTGAGGATTCACATAAACTGATAGGTGACTTCTGGAACATGGTGAATAACCGTCAGAAGGTTAGCGTGAACATCCTGACTAATAATATGGTATATGAGCAGGAGGTTGAAGGTAAACAAATTGTCGTGATTGAAGTTCCTCGGGCAGATCGTACCATTCGACCAGTATATATAGGACAAGACCCGATGCGTGGGACTTATGTCCGATATGGCGAAGGTGACCATTTGTGCAATCGTGACCAAGTGGCGGCTATCTATCGTGATGCTGCCGCATCGACTACAGATACTAAAGTTCTTAAGGGACTGGATATGTCGGTATTCGATATGAATACGGTACATGACTACCGCAACTACTTTAACGGGAAACATCCTGGGCATGTTTGGAGCAAACAGGATGATGAATTGTTCCTACGCAGTATAGGGGCTATGGGGTTCGATCGTGAGGATGGGCGTGTATATCCTACAGTGGCTGGTCTGCTGATGTTTGGTCATGAGTATGACATCACGAGAGAAATGCCAGACTATTTTCTCGACTACCGTGAACAACTTGACCCCAAAATTCGATGGACACATCGCATCGTCTCGTCTTCGGGCGATTGGAGTGGCAACTTGTTCGATTTCTTCTTCCATGTATATCATCGGTTGCGGAGTGCATTTCCTGTTCCATTTCAACTAAGTCAGGATGGAAGTCGGGAAGATGAAGTCCCTATGCATAAGGCTTTGCGCGAAATGATAGTCAATACGCTGGCCCACTCCGATTATTATGGTCAAAAAGGTATTGTTATCATCCGTCGGCCTGATTCGCTGTCATTTGCCAACCCCGGTGATATGCGTCCTGGGCTAAAAACAGCATTGAGTGGCGGCACTTCTGATGCACGAAATGCTACCATCATGAAGATGTTTGGCCTGCTTGACTTCGGAGAACGGGCAGGTAGTGGCATCCCTGATTTATTTGATATCTGTAACTCGGAACTCGGTACACAGCCAGATTACGACGTCACTTACGCTCCTGCCCGCACAACATTGACTATAGACACTAGTAAAATGGCGCACACAGAACGGACGATAAAAGCGGACGAAAAGGTGATAATGGACGATAATGACAAGGCGGACGATAAACGGACGATAAAAGCGGACGATAAGCGGACGATAATCATTGAGTACATCCATAGGAATGGTGAAGCAAAAACAGAGGATCTTGTGAAACTTTTAAGTTCCAGCACAACAAGAATAAAGATGCTTCTTTATCAACTGGTGGATGAGGGCATACTTGTCTCATGTGGCGGGAATAGAAATCGCACTTACAAACTGAAAGAACGAGAACAATAGTAGCTAGATTCCAAATTTGAGTTCAATACAGTTGCAAATACTCCAAAAGTAATTACAAATACTCCGAAAGTAATTGCAAATACTCCGAAAGTAATTTGATTTTACCCTAACATCCTAACATTTTCGCTGGGAATGCCTTTGTGGAAAGGGGATCGGGCACGTTAGGGAGGACTGCTTTGGGGTAACGTCTCCCTAACGTTTTTGCCTTTTTACCCTCACACAACATGGAGTGGAATAGGTTTGTGACTAAGGTGAGGGACTGGTCTGAAAAACGTTAGGGAGACGTTAGGGAGAATCAATTGTCCCTAACGTACCCAAACGCCCTGTACATCATGGTTTGAAGCAAAAACGTTAGGATGTGAGGGATATTTCCAAATACTGGCTGGTTATTGCTCAATAAGGATTCCTTATTCACAGATACTTTTCTCTTCTCTGACTAATGCAGACTTCTAGTCCGTAGGCTTCGGACTCTCAGTCCGAGCCGTACGGACTGTAAGTCCGTCGGGACGGACTAAAACAAGTGCTGGGAAATGAAAAAAAGGTGTTTTGTTGAAGTGAACCCCCGAAAATTATACAAAAATCATTATACCATCTTTGAGGTATGCGAATACTCTTTGTGTGGGATTGTACGTGTTGGGGAAAGTTCCGACCTTTGCAGACGCAAACCAACATCGGGAATATATGTACATCATACCAAAGAGTCTGATAGCAGACATTCAGTACAACCAACGGCTCATAGAGCAGTTCAAACAAGGAGAAATAAGTGGCGCACAGTTGAAGTCAAACCGTGTGCCCATGGGCATCTACGAACAGCGACAGGATGGTCACTATATGCTGCGCATCCGTTGCACGGGCGGTCTCATCACACCCCGTCAGTTACAACGTGTGGCAGAAGTTGCCCAGCAGGTAAACTGCTCACATATCCATATCACCACGCGCCAGGAGGTACAGATCCATGACGTCAGCATCGACCAGGCCACACCTGCTCTGCTGTCATTACAGAAAGAAGGACTGGCCACGCAGGGTGGTGGCGGTAATACCGTCCGCAACATGCTGGTGAATGAGCAAGGCGGCATCAACATTCGTCAGACTTTCGACCCTTACCCCTATGCCATTGGGCTGACGACCCGTCTGATAGCCGAGAAAGACTCATGGTCTATGCCGCGCAAGCTGAAGATAGCTTTCGACATGAACGAGGCTGATGCCAACTTCTCGCTGGTAGCCGATCTGGGTCTGATACCCGTCCTACAGAATGGAGAGCGCGGCTTCCGCGTTTTGCTGGGTGGTTCGGTAGCCAGTCATCCTCATAAGGGTTGGCAGGTCTTCGAATTCCTGCCCGAGAAAGACCTGTTCCGTGCTGCCAAGGCTGCCAAGAACTTCTTTAACCTCAATGGTAACAGAAAGAACAGACACAAGGCCCGCATACGATACATATTCTATAAGAATGGTGAGGAAGAGACACGGAAATTGTATTTAGAGGAGTATCAGAAACTTGTAGACGATGCGTCGTTAGACTTCGTACCTGCCACGCTGCCCTTCGAATATAAAACACCTTCGTTTGCTCCTGTTGATGACGACAGCGAAGCCTTTAAGACGTGGAAGAAGCGCTATGCACAGCGTCAGACGGTAGGAAACGGTTTTGCAGTCATCATTCCTTTCCTTCACGGCAATACCTCGCCAGACGTCTTTAGTAAGATAGCAGCATTTCTGGATTCCTTTGGCAATGACGTGATTCGCTTTACGCCCCGTCAGAACATGCAGCTACGAAATATCCCAGAGGCATACTTGCCCAATATCTACCAGTTCTTTAAGTCATTGGGACTGGCACTCGACGAGCCTGTCATCCTCAACAACCTGACATCTTGTACGGGTGCTGACACCTGCAGACTGGGCATATGTCTGCCTAAGGGACTCGTAAAAGGCATCCGTCGCAAGCTGGAAAAGAGCGGACTGGACCTGGACCGGTTGCCTGATCTGAAAATCAACATCAATGGATGTACCAACTCCTGTGCACAGAACGCTTGGAGCGACTTGGGATTCAGCGGACGTATAGGACGCGTAGATGATCATCCCTATCCTGCCTATACCGTCTGGGCCCGCATCAACGGAAAAACTGAGCTGGCCGAGGCTTTAGGCTATTTGGCTGCTAAGGATATTCCTTCGTTTGTGGTAGACTATCTTGGCAGTTACCTGCAGGTGAAAGAGCAGTACGAGAGCTATGATGCCTTTGTGTGTGCCAAGGGTGCTGAGGTCATCAAAGAAGCCATTGCTCGCTATCAGGATGTCCCCTCGTTCGACGAGGATAAGAACTACTATTTTGACTGGGGTGCTGACGAGGTGTTCTCGCTGACCAGCCACGGACAGGCAGAGTGCTCTGCAGGACTTTTCGACATCATCGAATTAGACCAGGCAACCATCAAGGAGAAACAGGATGCACTATCTTCAGCTGGCGCCGATGTGGAGAAACTGTTGCGTGACATCGTGTTCTCTGCCTCTCGCATGTTACTGGTGACACGTGGTGCTGACCCCAGAACGGACGACGAGGTGTATAGCAGTTTCGAAGAACTGTTTATTGATGCAGGCATCGTAGATGCTGCTTTCAAGACTATTGTCGAGAAGGCCCGTCATAGTGAGCCGCTGACAGCTGATAAGGCACAGGTGGAGGCACTGGCCGCTAAGGTCAATGAACTCTATGCTTCGATGGATGACTCATTGCAATTCAAGGCAGTAATACCTGTGGAAAAGAAGAAAGAGAAGCAGTCCCAAACAGAGCATGCGAATACGACGGACAGTGCTGATGTGAAGAAGGATTTCCGCGGTGTCGCTTGTCCTATGAATTTCGTGAAGACAAAGATACAACTCTCGACCATGCAGAGTGGTCAGCTGTTAGAGATACTGCTGGACGATGGTCAGCCCATACAGAATGTGCCGGGCAGCGTGCGTCAGGAGGGCCACGAGGTGTTGTCTACGGAGAAGGTTGACAACTATTGGAAAGTCTTAATCAAGAAGAAGTAACAATGGATTTCCTGCCTATCAACATACGCATCAGCGATGCCCGGATACTGATAGTCGGTGGTGGACGAGTAGCCACCCACAAGGCTACGATACTGAGCCGCTTCACAGACAGGGCTACCGTCATTGCCCCCGAGGTGAGCGATGGTATCAAGTCTCTTCCGTTTCAGTGGGTGGAGCGCAACTTTGTTGAAGCCGACCTGGAGGGTGTTACCTTGTTGTTCGTATGTACAGGCAATCATCCGTTGAACCACGAGATACACCAACTGGCCCGTAAGCGAGGCATCCTGACCAGTGTCTGCGATTCGCCTGCCGAGTGTGACTTTACCTCACCGGCCATCTACCGCTATGGCGACCTGACTATCAGTGTTGCCTCTGACAGTAAAGATGTGAAACGAAGTATCAGAGTACGTGACAGTATAAAAGAATTAATAGAACATGATAGCATACAAATCGATTAATCAGCAGAACTTCTCCTTGGAGGAGCGTGAGGCTTACTTTCACGCTTTGAAGAAACAGGAGGGGGCTGTGTTGCTTCAGACCTGCAACCGTGTGGAGCTTTACTATGGCGAGGGCGATGTACCTGACGACGTGGCACGTCACCTGTTCCGCGTGACGGCTGGTCTGGAGTCGGCACTGATTGGCGAACGTGCCGTGCAAGGTCAGGTGAAGGACAGCTATCAGGAGGCCCAGCGCCAATACCATCTGCCAGCAGAGATTCATAAGCTGTTCACGTGCGCTTTGCAGGTTGGCAAGCGTGTCCGTACGGAAACGGAGATTTCGCGGGGCGCCGTCAGTCACTCGCTGGCTGCCATCGAGATTATGGAGCAGGAGCAGGTAGACCTGAGTAGTAGTCGCATCACTATCATCGGTGTCAACAAGCTGACATCTGACATCTTGAAGTTTCTGAAGAACAAAGGTGCTCAGCTGGTTTTCCTGGCTAACCGCAGTCAGATCAAAGCACATCAGTTGGCTGATCCGTTGGGCATCAGCGTCTATGAGCTGCGTGACAAGAAGCAATTCTTGGCAGATACCGATATTCTCATCAGTGCTACCTCAGCTCCTCATGCCCTGATTCATGCTGAGGATATTCCAGCAGGCAAACCGTTGCTGGCTATTGATCTGGCCTTCCCACGTGACATTGATGCCCTTGTGGGTACACAGCCTAACGTCAAGTTATACAATCTTCGTGACGTGGAACAGCGTGTCCGTCAGAACATCTCTGTCCGTCAGAGTGAGGTGGTGCGCGCAGAGGCTATCATTGAAGAAGAGATAACAGAGTTGCAGGATATCCTGCGCAGACGCAAACAATATTTGAGACAAGCAATATGAGTATACGAGTCATCGCACGACAGAGCCGTCTCTCGCAACTGCAAGTGCAAGAGGCAATGGCACGTTTCCCAGAGACAGACTATCTGCTGGAGACACTGTCGTCGTATGGCGACGAGCACCAGCAGATATCACTGCTCAATGGCGAGGCTCCTGCTGATATGTTTACCCGTGAACTGGACGAGGCACTCATCAGTGGACATGCTGATATCGCAATCCACTCTGCCAAGGACCTGCCCTATCCGCTGGATGACCGTTTGGAGGTGATAGCCTTGTTCCCGCCTTTTGACCAGAGCGATTCGCTGGTAAGCAGAGAACACCTGACGCTGGCGCAGTTGCCTGCAGGCAGCAGCGTAGGAACCAGTTCCCCCATGCGTCGTCGTGAATTGCTTGCCCTGCGTCCTGACCTGAAGATTGTTGGTATCCGTGGTTGCATAGAGGAGCGTGTCCGCCAAGTTCGCGACGGCGAGATTGACGCAGCTATTGTCGCCACCTGCGCCCTGAAACGTCTGGGCATGGAAGGCGACATCAGTGAGGTGCTACCCTTTGAGACTCATCCATTGCAGGGCTATCTGGCCATTACTGCCCGTCGTGGACGTACAGACTTAAAGGCGCTTTTCGAGCGTGATGATGTGTTACACCGTCAAGGAAAGGTCACCTTGGTGGGCTTTGGTCCTGGCGACCCGGAACTGCTCACCGTCAAAGCTGTAAAGGCGCTTCAGCAGGCTGATGTTATCTTCTATGACGACCTGATAGGCAAGGACTATCTGGAAACGCTGACAGCAGAGAAAATCTATGTAGGCAAACGCAGCGGAAAGCATCATGCTGAACAGGCAGACATCAATAGATTGCTGTTGAAGGCAGCTCGTGAGGGTAGGGAAGTGGTACGTCTGAAGGGTGGTGACCCGATGGTGTTCGGACATGCCGGCGAGGAAATAGAGTATCTGCAGAGTAACCTCGTCAGCGTATCGGTTATTCCTGGCATCACGACAGCATCTGCGCTGGCTGCCACCACCAAGGTGAGCCTGACACAGAGAGGTATTAGCTCCAGTGTGTCGCTGGTCAATGGTCATGCCGACAGTCCCATCGTTCCTGATACGGATACAATTATCTACTATATGGGTGGTAGCCGTCTTTCCCATATCCGTGCATCACTGCAGGCTGCGGGATGGGCTGATACTACACCCGTACTCCTTGTACACAGCGTTTCGCTGCCTGACGAACAGACTTTCGAGACAACAGTGGGGCAGTTGGGTAGCATCACTTATCCGACACCCGTCATAGCCCTGGTGGGTGACGTCGCTCGACTGCGCCATCAGACTGCTGCCGACGTGAAGCGGACACTCTATACGGGTTCTGAATGTCCTAATGCCAGCTATATCCATACACCGCTGATAGCTGTTGAACCGGTCAGCTATACTATTCCCACTGAGGACTACGACTACCTGCTCTTTACCAGCCGCTATGCCGTGAAGTACTGGAAGGGTGGTTTCCAGCACCGCATCGTGTCTATTGGTGCCACAACAACGCAGGCCTTAAGGGAAGCAGGAGCTGTTGACATTGAACAGGTAGAAATAGATGACAGCTACGGTGTCATCGACTACTTCAGCAGTCAACCACGCGGACGGGTACTGATACCCCGTTCCAATCTGGCTCTTGACATCATCCCCGACGGACTGCAGAAATTAGGGTTTGAGGTCATCACCCTTACTATATATAATAATGTGTACCCCCGTAATGTTCGTCGTGTTAACCTCACGAATATCCAGCGCGTGGTATTCACATCACCTTCAACGATTGACAATTTTATCAAGACATATGGTAATCTGCCCTCGCACATCGATTATGAGACGCGAGGTAGGATTACTGCCCAACATTTAAAAAGCCGACAAAATGAAAAGATTCAGAACATTCAGAACAGACCAAGCCACACGGGATAGGTATGCCGATGTGAGTTTGAACGTTCAAGATTTCATCTACCCGTATTTCGTGGTGGAAGGAGAGGGCATTGTGGAGCCAATTGCCACGATGCCGGGTATTAACCGCTACAGCATTGACACGCTTGTTGATGATGTGCTGCAGATCAAAGCCTTAGGCATTGACAAAGTGCTGCTCTTCGGTGTTGTCAGTGATGAGGTGAAAGATGAGCGAGGCACAGCAGCCTATGCTGAGGACAACCTCATCTCGCGGACGGTAAGAGCCATCAAGAATGCGTCGCCCGAGACGATAGTCTTCACAGATGTCTGCCTGTGCGAATATACCAGTCACGGACACTGCGGACTGTTGCACCATCACGATGTGGACAATGATACCACCCTGCCTCTCTTAGCAGAGATGGCTTATCAGCACGCAAAGGCTGGTGCAGACTTCGTAGCACCCTCTGCCATGATGGACGGACAGGTAGAAGCCATCAAGCGACGACTCAGTGAGGCAGGACTCTCCACTCGTGTACTGGCCTATTCCGCAAAGTACGCCTCAGCATTCTACGGTCCCTTCCGTGATGCTGCCGACTCAGCACCATCCTTTGGCGACCGCAAGACTTACCAGATGGACTATCGTACCCATGACCAGGGACTGGAAGAGATAGAGGCAGACCTTGAGGAGGGTGCCGACTGGACGATGGTCAAGCCAGCCTTACCCTATCTGGATGTGATAGCACGTGCCGTAGAGCGTTTCCCCCGTATACCCATGGTGGCCTATCAGGTTAGCGGAGAGTATGCCATGCTGAAGGCAGCAGCCCAGGCAGGCTATCTCGATGAACAGCGTGTTGTCTACGAGAGTCTGATAGCCATCAAGCGTGCAGGAGCAAAATATATCATTACGTATTACGCTAAAGAGTATCAGCAACGATGGGCATAAACAACCGACCTTTATCCGCTGCAGCCTTTGAGCGGGCTCAGCAGATCATTCCCGGTGGTGTGAACAGTCCTGTCCGCGCTCTGCGCAGTGTGGGAACCACGCCACTCTTCATAGAACGTGCCAATCGTGCCTACGTCACTGACATCGATGGCAATACGTTTATAGATTTTTGTATGTCATGGGGTGTCTTTATTCTGGGACACAATAATCCGGCTGTCAGTCGTCGGGCTGTTGAGGCTATACAGCGTGGCTCCAGCTATGGCATACCCACTGAGAATGAGACCTTTTTGGCTGAGCGTGTCCGTGATGCTTTCCCGTCGATGGAACGTTTGCGCTTTGTCAATAGCGGCACAGAAGCAACCATGTCTGCTATTCGTGTAGCCCGTGGCTATACTGGTCGCGATACGCTCGTCAAGTTTGAGGGCAACTATCATGGACATGCTGACCACTTGCTGGTCAGTGCCGGCTCTGCAGTAGCTAACATCAGTACGGCATCCAGTGCCGGTGTCCCTGACGACTTCACTAAGCATACGGTATGTCTGCCCTACAACGATGTGGCAGCTCTGGAACATTATTTCAGTGGGCATGGTAACCATGTTGCTGCCGTCATTCTCGAACCCGTGGCTTGTAATATGGGTGTCGTTGTACCAACAGAGGAGTTCCTGAAAGCAGCCCGCCGGCTGACCAGCCAGTATGGCTCTGTGCTCATCTTTGATGAAGTGATAACAGGTTTCCGACTGGCCTTTGGTGGTGCCCAGCAACGTTTCGGTATTACACCCGATATGACTACCGTCGGTAAGATAGTAGGTGGCGGCTACCCTGCAGCAGCCTTTGGCGGTCGTGCTGATATCATGGCTCTACTGGCTCCTGATGGTCCAGTCTACCAGGCAGGCACCCTCAGTGGTAATCCCGTGGCGATGGCAGCTGGTCTGGAGACCCTCCACCAACTCGCCACACCAGGATTTTACGATCGGCTTGAAACACGAAGCAGTCAGTTTATCGCAGAACTGCAGCAGATTATTCGTGGAAAGGACATACAGTTGAATCATTGCGGTTCCATGTTCACGCTGTTTTTCAACCCTGATCCTGTCCGTGACTTCGCTGACGCGCGCCGCAGTGACCAAGAACGTTTCACCCGTTACTTCCAGCGTATGTTGGAGCGTGGTATCTATGTCTCGCCATCGCAGTTTGAGGGTAACTTCATCTCCGAATGTCATACCGACGATATCTTAGAATATGTATTGAAATCAATTAAAGAAAGTATAGCATGAGCAACATCACCCATTTGAAAGAACTGGAGTCAGAAAGTATCTACGTACTCCGTGAGGTGGCGGCACAGTTTGAACGCCCCGTCATCCTTTTCTCAGGTGGCAAAGACTCTATCGTCATTGTACACCTTGCCTATAAGGCATTCTATCCCGCAAAGATTCCATTCCCGCTGTTGCACATAGACACGGGGCACAACTTCCCTGAGACCATCGCCTACCGCGATGCCCTTGTCAAGAAACTCGGAGCAGACCTCATTGTTGGTTCCGTGCAGGAGTCTATAGACAAGGGACGTGTCAAAGAAGAGACTGGCTACTACGCTTCGCGCAATAAGTTGCAGACCACCACCCTCCTAGACACCCTCGAGCAGTACCACTTCGACGCAGCCATAGGCGGAGCACGCCGTGATGAAGAGAAAGCGCGCGCTAAAGAGCGTTTCTTCAGTCATCGCGATGAGTTCGGACAGTGGAATCCCAAGAATCAGCGTCCCGAGCTGTGGAATATCTTCAATGGCCGCAAGGCCATGGGCGAGCACTTCCGTGTCTTCCCCATCTCTAACTGGACTGAGATGGATGTCTGGCAGTATATTCTGCAGGAGAAGATAGAGATGCCCAGCCTCTATTTCACCCATGAGCGTCAGGTCTTTGAGCGTGATGGTCAGTGGCTGGCTGCTGAGCCGTGCATTAAGCTGAAACCTACGGAACAGGTTGTCACCAAGCATGTCCGTTGTCGTACAATCGGTGATATTACCTGTACGGGACTGACGCTTTCCACGGCCCACTCGCTGGAGGATATTATCGAAGAGATTGCTGCAACACGCGTCACTGAACGTGGGGGACGTGCTGACGACAAACGCAGTGAGACGAGTATGGAAGACCGCAAGAAGGCGGGTTACTTTTAATGAATTATTGACAATGGATAATTGACAATCTAAACAAAGTGTATTATGGCAACAGAAAGAGGATATTTAGATATGCAGCTGCTGCGCTTTTCGACGGCGGGCAGCGTGGATGATGGTAAGTCGACACTGATAGGCCGACTGCTGTACGACTCTAAGTCAATATTTGAGGACCAGCTGGAGGCGGTAGAGGCTGCCTCGAAATCACGCGGCAACGAGGAGGTCAACCTCGCCTTGCTGACTGACGGCCTGCGTGCCGAGCGTGAGCAGGGCATCACGATTGATGTGGCTTATCGCTATTTTGCTACTCCCAAGCGGAAGTTTATCATTGCTGACACGCCGGGACATATTCAGTATACGCGCAACATGGTGACTGGTGCTTCTACTGCAGACCTTAGCATCATATTGGTTGATGCGCGCCATGGGGTTCTGGAGCAGACGGTGCGCCACTCCTACATCTCTTCTCTGCTCGGCATTCCGCATATTGTCGTCGCTATCAACAAGATGGACTTGGTGGACTTCTCGGAAACGGTCTTCAATCAGATTGTAGCCGACTATCAGCGAATGGCGCAGGTTCTCCATATCCAGAACGTCACCTTTATTCCTATCTCTGCCAAGGAGGGTGACAATGTGGTAAATCGCTCTGAGCATACTCCATGGTATACGGGTGCACCTCTGTTGGAGTATCTGGAAACAGTACCTGTCATCAAGTCTGCCTCGAATTTCGAGACGGACGTACAGGGTGCCTTCCGCTTCCCGGTGCAGTATGTCATTCGACCCATCAGCAGCAAATACCCCGACTTTCGCGGCTATGCGGGGCGTGTCGCAAGCGGAGCTATCCATGTCGGGGACCGTATCAAGGTGCTCCCCAGTGGGCAAGAGTCTGTCGTGACACATATCACGCAGGCTACGGAGGAACTCACAGTGGCCACTCCTCCACAGAGTGTCACCATTCAGCTTGCTAACGATATTGACATCTCTCGTGGTGATATCTTGGTGAAGACTGACGAACCTCAGCCGTATCAGGAACAGGACCTGACTCTTGACGTCTGCTGGTTTAACGAACAGCCCTTGCGCCCGCGTGCAAAGTATATCGTGCGACAGACTACCAATGAAACACTCGGCATCGTCAGAACCATCAACTATCGCCGAAATATCAATACGCTTGAGAAAGAACCTGGCATTGCAGAGATAAAGATGAACGACATTGCTGAAATCACTATCCACACTGCACAGCCCTTGGCATTTGACGATTACAGACTGAATCGTATTACGGGCAGTGTCATCTTTATAGACCCTGATACGAATGAGACTGTCGGGGCTGGTATGATAAAAACTGAGAATATATGGAACAAACACAACTCATACGTGATTTGAATGAGCGATTTCGCGATGCGTCCGCTGAAGAGGTGGTCGGCTTTTTCCTCGAGGCATATAAAGGGCGCATCGCACTTTCCTCATCGCTCAGCATCGAAGACCAGACGCTGACAGATATCATTGTCCGTCAGGGTGGGGCGCGTATCTTCACTCTCGATACAGGGCGACTCTTCCCGGAGACTTATCAGCTTATCGACAAGACGAACCTGACGTATGGCATCCAGTTGGAAGTGTTTTTCCCTGACTACAACGAGGTACAGCGTATGGTGCGTGAGGAGGGTATCAACCTTTTCTATAACTCTATAGAAAGCCGGCATCGCTGCTGTCAGGTCCGAAAACTGGAACCTCTGCAACGGGCCTTTAAAGGTCTGGATGCGTGGATATGCGGCTTGCGTCGTGAGCAAAGTGTGACGCGCCAGGATATGCAGGTAGTAGAATGGGATGCCATGCACCAGCTCATTAAGGTTAATCCGCTCATTGCGTGGACTGAGGAGCAGGTGTGGGACTACATCAGGGAACATCATGTTCCTTATAATAAACTTCACAAGCAAGGTTATCCCAGCATCGGATGTGAGCCTTGCACACGTGCGGTGAAACCTGGTGAGGATGTGCGTGCAGGTCGGTGGTGGTGGGAGACTCCCGACCACCGTGAGTGCGGACTGCATCAGAAACACTGATAAATTCATAGTATAAACTTAACACAAGACAACAATGAACAATAAGTATTATTTCCTTTCGACAGTAGGTGCTGCCCTGCTGGCTCTGTCGCTGACCGCTTGTGGCGGAAAGAAACAATCTAAAGTTGGAGCGAATGGCGAACTCAGTGGCGAAATATCGCTCTCTGGTGCCTTTGCTCTCTATCCATTGGCTGTGCAGTGGGCCAGTGAGTTCCAGAAGATACACCCGAATGTGAAGATTGATGTCTCTGCAGGAGGAGCAGGAAAAGGTGTGACGGATGCCATTGCTGGTGTTGTAGACTTCGGTATGGTCAGTCGTGAGCTGAGTGATGCTGAGCTTCAGCGTGGTGCCGTAGGTTTTGCGGTGGCTAAGGATGCTGTCGTCCCCACTATCAATGCAAACAATCCAGTCCTTGCTGACTTGAAGAGACATGGTGTTACGCGCGATGTCTTTACTGCTCTGTGGATAAAGGGTGAGAAGAAAACATGGGGTGAGTTGGCTGCCACAGATAATGTTACGCCTGTTGTGGTCTATACGCGTAGTGACGCTTGTGGTGCTGCTGAAACATGGGCGCTTTATCTTGGTGGAAAACAAGAGGATCTTCAAGGTACAGCGGTCTTTGGTGACCCTGGGCTGGCTGCAGCTATCCAAAAGGATGTGAACGGTCTTGGCCTTAATAACATTGGCTACGCGTACGACACGAAGTCGGGCAAACTGAACCCTGGCATAGCTATTGCTCCTGTTGACGTCAATGCGAACGGGCAGATTGATCCGGACGAGGACTTTTATAGCAGCAAGGCTGAGGTTGTCAAGGCTATAGCTGACGGTCGCTATCCGTCACCGCCAGCCCGCGACCTCTACCTTGTATCCAAGGGCATACCTACAGACCCTGTCGTTGTGGCTTTCCTGAAGTATATCCTCACGGATGGCCAGAAAGATAATGGCGCACAAGGGTATATTGCGATACCTCAGGAGAAACTGTCTGCTTCCTTGCAGCAGTTAGGTGTGAAAGAATAACTGTCAAGGGTAAAACATTGCTACCACTAAGATGAAAAAAGATAAACGTCTCTTGAAAGACCGCATAGCTGGGCAACTGATGGCTACTCTAACCATCAGTAGCCTGCTCTTGGTGGTTGCCATTGCTGTAGGTCTTTACCTGAAGTCGGTACCTATTCTGCAGGAGCATTCTTTATGGGAACTGCTGACTGAGGGTGAGTGGCGCCCCATGAGCAACAAATTCGGGTTCTTCCCATTCCTTATGGGTACTCTCTTTGTGTCGCTGTTGGCTCTGGGCATAGCCATCCCTATCTCTTTGTTGATGGCTATCTATCTCACAGAGTATGCGCATAGCTCGGTGAAGCGCTATGTCTTTCCGCTACTGGATATCCTAGCGGGTTTGCCCTCAGTGATTTATGGCGTATGGGGAATGCTGGTCATCGTTCCTTGGGTCGCTGACGTTGTGGCACCTTCCTTGAATCGCGACAGCAGCGGCTATACGGTACTTGCCACTGGCATCCTGCTTGGGGTAACGGTCATTCCCTTGCTTGTGAGCCTGTTTATCGAGATTTTCAGTAATGTCGGTCGGGAATATCGCGAGGCTGCGTGGTCACTTGGTGCCACGCGCTGGCAGACAACGACTGATGTTGTCTTGCGCAAGACGGCTCCTGGCATCATTGCTGCCATCGTACTTGCTGCCAGCAGGACGTTGGGCGAAACCATTGCTGTCATTATGGTCTGTGGAAATCTTGCTATCGTGCCTGGTTCGCTACTCGATGCGTGCTATCCTATTCCCGCCCTAATAGCCAACAACTATGGTGAGATGCTCTCCTTGCCTCTCTATGAGAGTGCTTTGATGTTTGCTGCCTTCATCCTCTTCTTTGTAGTGGTGGTATTCAATCTGTTTTCCCGTCTTATCTTACTTAAAATGCAAAACTTATGAAGCGTGCTATCGTCATTGAGAAAATATGGAAGGGCTTGATGTATGCCTCCATCGCCATGGTGCTGTTTTTTGTTGTCAGCGTCATCTGGTCTGTATTCAAAAGAGGTCTGCCTGTTTTGTCGTGGGAGATGGTGTCGTCATTGCCTTCTGGCGGTTTCTATATCGGTAAGGAGGGGGGATTCCTGAATGCTATTGTCGGTTCGCTCTATATAGTGGGTGGCGCTACATTCCTGGGATTGTTGGTGTCGATACCTGTAGTGTTTTATCTGAATGTTTACCTCAAGCCCCATTCCACTTTTGGCGCTGTGGCACGTTTGGCTTACGATGTGTTGTTTGGTATTCCCAGTATTGTCTATGGTGCTTTCGGTTTCACCATCATGATTTTCTTCGGCCTGCGTACATCACTGCTGGGGGGTATCATAGTGGTCACGCTGCTTATCATCCCCATCTTTATTCGTTCTATGGACGAGGTGGCTAAGACCATTCCACAAGACTTGTTGGAGGCTGGTTATAGTCTGGGCTCCACCCGCCTTGAAACAATCAGTGTCGTCGTTCGTCAGATTGCTCCCGCCATTGCCACCGCTACGCTGCTCAGCATAGGGCGCGCCATTGGTGATGCTGCCGGTGTGATGTTTACCGCTGGTTTCAGCGATACTATTCCAACCAGTTTGACACAGCAGACGGCTTCACTGCCCTTGAGCGTATTCTTCCAACTCAGTGCCCCGCAGTTAGAGGTGCAAGACCGTGCTTATGCTGCTGCTGTCGTACTGACTGTTATTGTGCTGATACTCTCGCTCAGTGGCAGATTCATCATGAACCGTTTCTCGCGTAACAAGATTTGAGGAGTCAATATACCATACTGAGGGTATTGCACGCGTGACGGAAACACCGTACCTTTGCACCCATAGAAATTACAACAAAAACAAAGGTTACGATATGGACTTTTCTATCAGTATTCCACGTGCACTTGGTGCCAGTTTGATTCACCGTGTTCCCTGGACGGTTCAGGTTCCGTTTGTTGTCGACCGTAAGTTCCCCCGTTTGGCAGACACTCGTTTGGCTACCCATAACCTCAACATACATATCGGCAAGTCGCACATTCTGAAGAATGTCAATGTTGAGATTCCTCAGAATAAGATAACGTGCATCATCGGTCCGTCGGGCTGTGGAAAAACCACTTTGTTGCGGACCTTCAATCGTTTAGTCGACTCCATAGAAGGGGTAAAGATTGATGGTGCCGTAAACCTTGGCCAACAGAATATTATTGCTGCAGGACCCAGTCAGATGTCAGAGCTACGCCGTAATATCGGCCTGGTGCCTCAGCGCCCTTGTCCGCTACCCATGAGTATCTATGACAACATTGCCTATGGCTGTCGCATTCATGGTATCCGTAACAAGCGCAAACTGGATCTTGTAGTACAACACTATCTGGAGGCCGTAGGTCTGTGGAATGAGGTGAAGGATCGCCTGAACACCCCTGCAAACAAACTCTCTGGCGGACAGCAGCAGCGTCTCTGTCTGGCCCGCTCGCTGGCTGTCGAGCCCAGCTATCTGTTGGCTGATGAGTCGACAAGCGCCCTTGACCCTATCAGTAGTAAGACTGTCGAGAATCTCTTTGTGAAACTGAAGAAAGACTACTCCATCGTTATGGTGACCCATACGCTGCGTCAGGCTCAGCGCATTGCTGACCACGTCATCTTCATGTATCTTGGTGAGGTTGTTGAGCAAGGCGATGCCAAGCAGATATTCAATAATCCTCAGCATGAGCTGACCAAGAATTATCTCAGTGGCAGCATCAGTTAAAGTATTTGTTATTTGTTAACGACTCTATGGAACCATATTACAGCAATCCCTTTGACTGCAGCTCCAACAATGAGGAAGAACAAACGGTCGGAAGACTCTTTGTCTACACCGCTGCAGCTTTGCTCTTTCTGTTGTTAGGTTTCTTTGGCAACGGTGTACTATAGTCCTATTGTTTTATAGGGCCGCTAAACGCTTATGGTCTTTTTGTGCTGCATGATATTCGAGGGTGGACGCTGTGCATCAAGTTCAGCTTTCATAAAGTCCATATCTGCTGCTACATGCTCAAAAAACTGACGGTAGCCACTGCATAGATAGTTGAGGCCGGGCTCGCCATATTTGTCACGGACAAATCGGTTCTTGGGGCACTCACCATGACAAGCAAACAGAAACTGACACTCACGGCACTGGCGGGGCAACGTGTCACGCTTCAGACGGCCAAAGGCCTTCTGCTTGTCACCATACATCATACCTGTCAGTGTCTGCTGGCGAATATTACCTATCTTATATTCTGGGAAGACAAAATGGTCACAACTGTAAACGTCACCATTAAACTCCATCACAGCAGCCTGCCCACATGTGGCAGAGAGCGAGCAGATACTGGGTGGCACACCAGCCCAATTGGCCAGGGTGGCGTCGAAGGTTTGCACGAATATCTTACCAACATCGTGGCGTACCCACTCGTCATAGACGCCACAAAGGAAATGCCCCCACTGTTCCGGCGATACAGAGAAGCCGGTCACCTCACCTCCTTCCTGCATACCAGGAGCCAGTGTCAGTCCATCGCTACGCTGTATAATGCGCTCCACAACCGGAGTAAACTGCAGATACTTGCACCCCAGTTCCTTGAAGAAACGATAGAACTCAACAGGGTAGTCCGCATTATAGTCATTGACAACAGCCATAGCATTCCACTCAACACCATGCTTCTGCAACAGACGAATGCCTCGCATCACGTCGTACCACGATGGTTTCCCTGTACGGGTACGGCGGTATTTGTCGTGAAACTCCTGTGGGCCGTCTATGGAGACACCCACCAGGAAGTTATTCTCACGGAAAAACTCACACCACTCATCATCAAGCAGCGTTCCATTGGTCTGTATGCAGTTGTCTATCTGCCGACCACGGGCATAATGGCGTTGCAACTCCAGCGCTCGCCGATAAAATGAGATAGGCTGCATCATCGTCTCACCACCATGCCAGGTAAAAAGAACCTGGGGCATGGTCTGAGCCTCAATATACTGCCTGATAAATTCTTCCAGCAACTCATCGCTGATAACCTTCGACTTATCCAGTGGATAGAGCTTCTGCTTCTCCAAATAATAGCAGTACTTGCAGGCCAGATTACAGAGGGGGCCGGCTGGTTTGAGCATTACGTGGAGGGGAGTGGAAAAGGGGGCTATGGTGGTCATGGGTTACCAACGGAAATGTGGCCAGTTGTCTGGATATGGGTATTTGACGTTGTTCTTGCCGGCCCATTGTTCGAATTGCTGTTTGAGCTTAGCTACGATCTCAGGATGCTGGGCAGCCACGTTATGATTTTCTGCACGGTCGTTCTCGATGTCGTAAAGCTCGTCGGCATAGTTAGGATCGGAAGCAACGTATTTCCATTTGCCATCAAGCACGGCCCTGTTGCCTGCCCATTCCCAGAAAAGAGGTTCCCCTCGATTCACGACGTCCGTCTTGCCAGTCAGCACGGGAACAAGACTCTTGCCTGCCAATGGCAGTAGTTTCTCTCCATTCAGCGTCTTGGGGTATTTTGCTTTAGCCAAGTCATAGAAAGTGGGTGCCACGTCAATGATATGACCTATGCCGTCGACGATGCGTCCAGCCTCTATCTGTGCGGGATACCAAGCAATGAAGGGTGAAGAGATGCCACCCTCGTAGGGTGTAGACTTGTAGTTACGGAAGGGAGCGTCGCCAGCTTGTGACCAGTTGCTGTTTTGCATGTGATAAGACCCTGCCGTACCCACCTCGCCGGTAGCGATCTGCTGTCCCAGTGTTCGTTCGCCACCACCTTGAGCACCATTGTCGGAGATGAAGAAGATGATGGTGTTGTCGTAACGCCCCACCTCTTTCAGTTTGTCGAGCAGTCGACCCACCTGTTGGTCTACACAGTCTACCATGGCAGCATACACCTCCTGACGCTTGGCCCAGAATGCCTTTTCGATGACCGACTGCTTGTTCCAAGGACTGACAAGGTCATCGTGGCGAGTCAGTTTCTGGTTGTCGCGAACCACACCCAGTTGTTTGGCATGCTCATAGCGCAGTGTGCGCAGTGAATCCCATCCACCATCATAGACTCCCTTGTACTTGTCGATGTCCTCGGGTAATGCCTGTAGGGGCCAGTGGGGAGCATTGAAAGCGAGATAGAGGAAGAACGGGTTATCCTTTTGAGCGGCAGCGTCAATGAGTTCTAAGGTCTGGTTGCCAAACTCCTGAGTGAGATAGCGGCCCTGTGCCAACGGGTAGGGTTTGTCGTCCTTGAAAAGTGCAATGCCCCACGGTGAGCGCTGTCTCGACTGACCCTGTGGCGCTTTGGTGGGCGTGTAATACAAACTGGCAGCACCCAGAAAACCGAAGTAGTGGTCGAAACCACGCTCCCAAGGTCGCTGACCCTCATGGGCACCCACATTCCACTTACCCGTAAGCAGGGTGGTGTAGCCTGCCTGCTGCAACACCTCGCCGAAGGTGGCAACATCCCGGCGCAGGTGGTCGCCATAGTGCGGGTCGCCAAGGTCGCGCTCAAAGAATCCCATTCCGGCATTATGCTGGTACTGCCCGGTGATCAGCGAGGCACGTGTGGGGGCACTGATGGAGTTGTTGTAGAACTGGCGGAAGCGCACACCCTCATTCGCCAGCCGGTCGATGTTGGGTGTATGGATATCCGTGGCACCATAGCAGCCGAGGTCAGAGAAGCCCAAGTCGTCAACCATGATAAAGATGATGTTCGGACGGGTGTCCTTCTGCGCCTCGACTTGTCCTGCAGACAGCAGGCCGAGGGTTGCGACACCTAACTTCGTGGAGATACTATCTTTGTTCATAGGGATAGACAAATGGTTTATGGTTCAACGATATTGAATGCCGTATTGGGTGTTTCCAGGAGAGAGAGAAGTGTCTCCAGCACCTGTTGGGCACCATCTAATTGTAGTTTGCCGGCTGCCTGCAGATCAGACAGCGATTGCGTCTTGCTGAACAGACTGTAGAGTGACGCCTTGTCGGTTTTGACAGTAACCTGAGCAGTGGGCAGCAGATAACCGGGACGATTGGTCAGTGCGCCATTTTTAAGAATAAGTGCTATCTGGTCTTTGGTGTCAGTGGTTTCAATATTGACTGTCAAGTCCTGACGGTCGTTTGCATAGCCATTGATGCGCGTAGCAATGACATCAAAGAAGAGTGTAGGAGTGAGTGCCTCATGACTGCGTCCGCGAGGAGGCAACTGACGTTCCTGCTGAGGTTCGGCCAACAACTCTTTGGCACCCGTCAGATAGAAGTTGCGATAGGGGGCACTCTCAGACTGATAGGCAAGTTGTGAATAGGTGTCTGCCAGCAACTGACGGGCAGACTTATTGGCAGGTTCCGCAAATACCAGTTTGTTGAGCAAGGATGCCGCCCAGCGATAATCTCCCTCTTGATATGCCTTGTTGGCTAACTTGAGCACATTCTTGGCACCACCAATCGCCTCGACATACTTTTTCCCTTCGACAACAGGTTCCAGCGGATTTAGGTTAACGGGGTTGCCATCGAAGAACCCGAAATAGAGTTCATATTGTGAGCGGGCATTAAAGGATGCCGTACCGTAATACTCGCGGTCTGCCGTGTAGCTGCTGATGGCTAAAGGCAATTTGATCCGATTGGAAATCTCGTTGGGTGTAAGGCCCTGATTGGCCAGATAGAGCGTGTGGTCATGAATGAAACGGTATAGGTCACGTTGTTTTTCCCACAACTGCACGACCTTGTCGTTTCCCCACACAGGCCAGTGGTGAGAACCTATAGAGATATCGACCTTGTCGCCATACTGCTGTAGCACCTGATCGATATACTTGCTCCAGGCGAGTCCGTTACGAATCTTTGCACCACGCGGTGTCAGCAGGTTGTGGAGCGTATGGTTGATATCCTCGGCCTGCTGCAGCACTTTATATTGAGGGATATATACCAGCATCTCCGAAGGTGCTTCTGAGTTGAGGGCAAGATGGAAATCGAACTGTATGCCGTCGATGGTCAGACGCTCGTAGTCAGACTGTATCTCGTAGGTCGCCGGCAACAGCGCCGAACCGCCTGCATTTATCGGGAGTCCGTTGCCCAAGCCAGCACCTACAGAACCGCGTTCATCTTTTTTCAGTGAGCCGCCAAACATGAACACAGCCCTGCGCCCCATGGGGATGCCTGCCAGGACACTCTCTTGTACAGAATTGATGAAGAAGTCCTTAGGTGCGATGATGGGGATGCTGTCATGGGGGTTGGCAACGTTTTTCAGAATACCGTTTACACCACCGTAGTGGTCAGTATGTGAATGGGTGATGATGATGGCACGTATGGGCTGGTCGCCGATGTGTTTCTTCAGCAGGGCAAAGCCGGCAGCAGTACCTTGCTCGTTTGTTCCGGCGTCGATGACCACATATCCGGTGTTGGTCTTTACGAATGTGACATTGGCGAGGTCATAGCCGCGGACCTGCCATATCTTGCCGGGTAAGACTTCGAACAGTCCATGAATACTATTCAACTGTGACTGACACCAAAGAGCAGGATTGACGGTGGCCGGTGCCTCTTTGTCCAGAAACTGCCAGGCATCAAGACTGATAAGTTTACGGTTATTGACTACGGGATTGGTCTTATCGTCATATCGGGCAATGAACCCTCGGTTGGCATTCTCGAAGTCCTCGCGTCCAAACGATTCCACCACCTTGGCAATGGAATCATTATAAGCGCGTGTGAAAGAAGATGCCTCAGTTGAGGAACTGAACTGCCCATGATGCGGTCGCTGTGCTATGGCTACTTGTGATGAGACAAGTGCCAACGAAAGAATTAGATGTTTGTTCATTGCAATTCGCTTATTACGTCGTTAAAAATGTTATTCCTAATAATTCACCCAATCAGGATTCTGATCGAGTTTGGGATTAAGATCCAGTTCACGCTGGGGTATGGGCAGATGAATATGGCGAGGGGCTGCGGCAGTCTTGCCTGCGGCATGTAACTTCGCCACATAATACGCGGCACCACGGCGTGAAAGGTCGAACCATCGTTGGTATTCGTAGGCAAGCTCCTTGCGGCGCTCCTCGAAGACATACTCACGGAACTCGTCCTTGGAAGCATTGGGCGCTTCGTCTTTCAGCAGTGTTACCCCGGCTCTGGCACGTACCTTGTCAAGGGCGGCGTATGCCTGTTGTGAAGGACCACCCAACTCGTTGAGCGCTTCGGCATAGATGAGCAGGACCTCAGCATAGCGTATAACTGGGATATTTCGTGACGAGTTGGCCTGACTGCCCACACTATTCTGGTCGTAATATTTGTTGAGATGGGGCTCTGAAAGGGTATAAACCTTTCCATCCACAGGACTTGTTATTTCAGTGACGAATGTAACGGGGAGGCGCTGGTCTCCCTTTTCATAGCTGTCATAGAGGTTGCTTTTTACATTATAGGCATCATAATGCTGTCCGTTGATTCCCGGTGCTTCGAATGTCGCCTCCGAGATGGCCATCATGTGGTTCAGGCCTGTAGTATATCCTGTAAACTGGATGGAGAAGATATGCTCTTTGCCATTCTTTGTTGCGGCATCGAAGACGTCGTTGAAGTTTTCAAAGAGGTCGTACCATCTGGAGTCTATAATTTCTTTGGCTTTGTCGGCAGCTTGTTGCCACTGCTGTCGTGTCAGGTACACCTTTGCCAACAGTGCCTTGGCTGATCCTGCTGTGGCACGTCCTGCCTCACCAGATGCGTAGTCGGCAGGCTTAGGCAAATTTTCGGCATCTTTCAAGTCTTGTATGATTTGTGCGTAAACATCATCTTCATCAGCCTGGCTTACGTTAAGGGTTTCCGAACTCAGCGTTGTTGTCTCATGTAGCTGAAGCGGGATATACTTAAACCATCTCACCAGGTTGAAATAAGCTAAGGCACGCAAGAACTTGGCTTCATTGACGAGTTGTTCACGCTTTTTGGGCGAGATGTTTGCATCAGGAATCTCTGCTATGCGGTCTATAGCGATATTGGCATAATTGATGAGCTGGTAATGGTCTTGCCAGATGGACTGCATACGGTCGTTAGATGCATCATGAGCCAGACGGGATAGGGCTTGTACGTTGGCATTGAAAGCGCGTGGTCCGGCAATGAAATCGTCGGTAGTGGTTTCGGTGGCGAGTTGTATGCCACGATTATACATCGACTGTGCATCGTTGCCTCGTATCAATGCGGAATAGACGGCATATACCGCTGCTTGTGCATCGCTTTCGTTTTTATAGAATTGGCTCGAAACTTGCAAGGATTTTGGTTCTTCGTCAAGCGAGGTGCAGGAGGCAAGTAATAATGCCGTCACCGCAATGATGTATTTGAATTGATTTTTTGTTTTCATTTTTCTCCTAATTTAAAATGTAACAGAAACTCCGAAATTGTATGTTTTGGCAGAAGGATATGCTCCTGAGTCAGTGCCTGCTGTGATAGAGTTGCCTACAGAGGTCACCTCCGGGTCATAACCCGAATAGTCGGTGATAGTCCATAGGTTCGTTGCTGTGGCATAAAGTCTCAAACCAGAGATGCCGAGTGACTTTACGGTTTTCTGAGGGAATGTGTAGCCAAGGGTAATGTTCTTCAGTCTTACGTACGAGCCATCTTCAATAAACTCGGAAGAGAATACGGCCGCAGGGTCTGAATATTTAGCACGTGATATACTCTGGCTGGGGCGTTCTGGCGTCCATCGGTTGGCTGCATCTTTGATAGCGTTCTGCGCTCCAGTGAAGAGAGACAGTCGCACTTTGTTGATATTGGCAATATCGTTGCCGACAGAACCATTGATAAAGAAACTTAGGTCGAAATTCTTATATTCGAATTTGTTGGTGAGTCCGAATGTAAAATCCGGTTCTGCATTACCTATAGGTGTGCGATCCTCTGCGTTTGTGAATTTTCCATCGCCATTGACATCACGGTAGAGACGGTCGCCAGGGATTGCTGATTGGTTATAAGTGTAGGCTCCCTTTGCGCTTTCCTCACCTGACTGCAGGACACCATTGTAAATAGCACCATAGAAAGTACCAAGAGGCTGTCCTTCCTCAATAATATAAGAGCTGAAGAGGTCTTGAGTGATATAAGAGGATGAACTACCACCAAGGTCAATCACTTTGTTGCGGTTCAATGATAGCATACCTGATGCATCCCACTTCAACTTGTTGGTTAGGATATGTGCTACAATGCTAAACTCAAAACCTTGGTTAACCACTGATCCGTAGTTCTGTAGTGATGTGCTGTAACCCGAGGTATAAGGGATTGATACATTCAGAAGCAAATCCTTTGTCTTCTTATGGTAATAATCGAGTGTCAAGTTTACACGGTCATTGAAAAGTCCAATATCAAAACCAGCATCAAATTGGTAGGTTGTCTCCCATCCCAGTTCGTCGTTGGCTATACGAGTGGGGTAGAAACCTACTACGATCTGATCGGCGAAAGTATAATAGCGTGTGGAGAGGGTTGACAACGACTGGTAATTACCAATTTCCTGGTTTCCGGTCTTTCCGTAGCTCAGACGTATTTTCAGGTTACTTACTGTTTGGCGGGCTCCTTTAAAGAACTCTTCATTTGCCACATTCCATGAATAACCCACTGATGGGAATGTACCCCATTTGCGGTCTTTTCCGAAACGTGATGAACCATCACGGCGCAAACTGAGTGAAAGGTTGTGGCGGTCGGCGAAGTTGTAGTTAACACGCCCTAAAAATGAAATAAGTGAGTGACTTGTTGCACTTGACGATGGGGTTGATATAACAGAACCACTACCCAGATTATTATAGGTGAGGGCATCTGTTACAAAATCGCTTGCACCAGCGCCATCTGTCTCAGTCTTTGTTTCCTGCTGCGTCAAACCGACAAGAAAGTCCAAATGATGCACTTTCCTCAGTGTGGTAGAGTATGTCAGTGTATTCTCGTTTAACCACGAACTTACGTCTGTGTGTGCTAACGAGGCAGACCCTTTAGAACCTGCGCCTTCATAGAGATAGGAGGGTATATAACTATATGTTTTCCCTGCTGTGATATCTGTACCAACAAGCACCTTTAATTTGAGATTCTTTATAAACTCATATTCACCAAATGCCGTACCAAGCAAACGATAATTACGTTGTTTGTTTTCTTGCTCCTTTATTGAGGCAATTGGATTTGATAATGTAAGGTTGAAGGGATTCTGAAATGTATAGCTTCCATCTTGACCATAAATGGTGGCTGTGGCTGGTGTCTGCAAAAGTGCAAACGTAGCACCCGAAGGTCCCGACTTGGTGTTTGTTTTACTGACATTTAAGTTAAAACCTACATTCAGACGGTTAGAAATCTTAGTGTCCAAGTTGACACGTCCGCTGAAGCGGTCGAAGCCAGTGTTCAGCAGAATACCATCCTGCTTATAATAGTTGCCAGATACTATAAAACGCGTTTTCTTTGATCCTCCAGAAACAGAAATCTGGTGATTGGTAATCACTGCATTCCTGTAAGCAGCATCTTGCCAGTCTGTTCCATCGCCTAGTGTATTTATTTCTTCCTGTGAAAGATATTGGTATCTGCCTGCATCTGGTTTCCCGTCGTAAAGTGCGTCATTATACAGTTCTGCAAATTCGCGAGCGTTAAGTACATCGTATTTCTTGCGAAGCGACTGCCAACCGATACTTCCGTCATAGGTGACTTTAATGGCTTCGTCTGTTTTTGCTCGTTTAGTCTTGATGATAACAACACCATTAGCACCGCGTGAGCCGTAAATGGCTGTGGCAGATGCATCTTTTAAAACGGTGATGGACTCTATGTCGCCGGGATTGATGGCTGACAGTGGGTCGTTTGTACCAGAGAGACGATCGTTGTAAATGGGGAAGTCGTCGATGACATAAAGGGGCTCGTTTCCTCCTTCGACTGAACTGCCACCACGGATGCGGATGCTTACACCAGCTCCGGGCTGGCCACTGGTTGGTGTGGCTTGAAGACCGGGGGTGGAACCGTTAAGCAGTCCATTGAACGATGCGCTGACACCTTTGGTGATTTGTGAAACGTCAACGGAAGAAACAGAACCAGAGAGATCTCCTCGTTTCTGCTGTCCATATCCTATGACTACGACTTCCTCGGTGAAGCGGTAGTTCTCTTGCAGTCGGATTTCAATGGGTTCTGAGTTGTCGTAGACATCGACGTCGAGGCCGCGATAGCCGATAAAGTCGAGATGCAGCGTCAGGGGGAAGTCTTTCTTTGTGGAAAGGCTGAAGTTGCCGTTGACGTCAGTTACTACACCTTGTCTGTCTGTCTTCACGATGACGGAGGCGCCAATGAGTGGGTCGCCTGTGGTGGCATCGGTTACCCTGCCATTAATAACGTTTTGGGCTAAGGCTACGTGGACAGTTGCAAGCAATAAAATAGCTTGCAACAGTGATCGTTGCAATAATTTTCTCATAAAAACAATCTTAATAGTTAAGTCTAATCTGATTTCTGTGGTTTACTTCTGAGCGGTAAGAACAGTCTTTACCTTATCTAATTGTACCTGTACAAACTTGTTATCCAGATTCAGCAGACCGTATTCGTGGTTATACTTGGTGCCTGCTGTGAGCACCCAATTCAGGAATTGCCTGGTGGCATCGTCGTCAATATTAAAGCTGACACCAATCTTCTCTACTGCCACCTCCTGCACCTTGCCGTTCTCCAGGGCGTTGATAACCTCGTCGAGCGTTGCCTTGTCAGAGAAGCTGTCCTTCAGGCTCTTCTTGACATCGATGCCTATGATTGTCAGGTCGCTCTTGACATGGCGGCTCTTCAGGTCGAAGATGTTGGGCAGTGCGTTGAAGGTGACACCCAGCGGGTCTTTAGAGATGGCTGTGTTCAGGAACAGGTCGTCGCCTGAGATGCGCTTGCCGCGGAAGTTACTGCTCTCCTCGCCGAAGTTGTGGGCAAACGATGAGGCTATGGAGGTGGTGTTGCTACCGCTATAGATGACGAGTTTCTCAAACTTCTTCACCTTTTGGGCTTCTTCGTCGAAGACATCGCCCTCAAAGTAGAGCTGCTTCAGCTTCTTCGAGTTCAGGTGCTTGCCTTCCAGCACTTTAGCGGCCTCACTACCGCTTGCTGTGATAGGCAGCACGGCGAACTCTCCGAAATATATAATAGAATGGCTAAAGTCTTCTGGCTTGGTATCTTGGTTGTTGAATACAATATTCAGGTCGATGTTGCTCTTGTTCTGACTGCCTTTGGCAACCTGAAACTCTACGCCAGGCTGTGTCTTGGCATACTCTGATATCCACTTCTCTACCAGTGGCAGAGCGAAACGGGGTGCCTTGACATAGCGCACATTACTGGTATTGGTCGCCTGGTTTTCAGCCCAGCTGGCGCTGATGCTGATACTAAATAACACTGCTATTGCTAATACTAATCTTTTCATGATTCTGTTATGGTTTTAAATGAATAATTTTTCTGGGTGCAAAGTTACGGGGTTTTCCAAATACCGGCAATAGCCTAATTTTGGCATTTTAAATACCAAGATATATGTATATGGCGCAAAATTGCAAAGATGTACCGATTTGGGATAGAGGTAGAGAAGTATTTGAATGAATTTGCAGACGCAATACGACCTCGACACTGCAAAAATAATAGAACGAAATACTCAGCGTGAAACATTTGCTGTAACAATTTCAGTACCTGTCCCCACTGTTTATGCGGCAGTCTGCTGCGAGGTGTCGTTCTCCAGCCAGCGATAGGGGTCAGCCACCTTCACGCCAAAATATTCGTCTATCGTGCCGTCTCTCTCCGCCTTCGGATAAGACAGTTGTTGAGCCGTAGCCACCGTAGTAGCTATCGTTGCCATAGTCATGATAAATATCCTTTTCATCTTTTTAAAGTGTTATTTTCGTGCAAAGTTACGAATAAGTGAGTGAAATGCTAAATTTATTTGAGCATTTCCGAACGTGAGTAACTTTGACTGTTAAACAGGTATTGCGTCTCACAGACTATACGTCTTATGAAAAATAACCCGTGAAAATCTTTTTTGTAGAAAACTTTGCTGTCTCAGAAATAATCTATATCTTTGCAGAAAGGAATAGAAAATATGCTACTGCCATTTCACATTATACAACTCCTGAAGACAAAGTCAGGAAACGAGTTGCGAAAGCCGTCTGACTGTGAATTCCTGTCACTTGACATAGAGAGTAAGACGGGGGTTCGAATAGGTGTAACCACACTGAAGCGTCTTGTTGGCTTTGCTCAGGACGACCGAGTACCCCATACCAGCACCCTCGATGCAATAGCCCGCTATTTAGGCTATGCCCATTGGGATGAGTTGTCACAGATAGAAGACCGTGGCAATTCCGATTTCGATGCTGCTGATGAAGAAATTCGTTCAGCCGACTTACAGGTCGGTGCAATTCTCGAGATAACCTATCTACCTGACAGAAAGGTAAGGATGCAATATCTTGGTAATCAACATTATCGGGTGTCGGAAAGTCAAAACAGCAAATTGCATGTTGATGATGAATTAGAGATACAGAACTTCATACTCCATCATCCGTTATTAGTGCTTAATGTGTGGCGCAAAGGAGAGTCCTTGGGTCAATTTACTGCAGGTCGTGTTTCTGGTCTCTCATCTATCGTTGTAACGAGCTAATATTCAAATCTCTTAATGGAATCATCCCGGTTTTCCGATAATCAGCCTCACTTTGATTCTCTTGAGCAGTTGAGTCATCAAGGTTCCACTTGTGATACTTTCTGTGTGAAACTCTATGGTAAGTTGCATTTCCTGAAACGCCTAAAACCCGAACACACAGGCGACATCCGTTATCAAGAGGCACTTCGCAAGGAATTTGAGACAGGTTATCTTTTAGAACATCCTCATCTGGTTCGCTATCTTTCCTTCGAACACGATGCTATCCTTATGGAGTATGTCGAAGGAGAAACTCTTTCACAACGCATTGCCAACCATCCTGATTTTTTTAGAAATCACAAGAATACAGATAAATTCATTCGCCAACTATTGGATGTGGTTGGTTATCTCCATAGTCATCAAGTGCTTCATCTCGACCTCAAGCCAGACAACATCCTGCTCACCCACATCAATAATGATGTCAAACTGATTGACCTCGGTTGTTGCTTTACAGACTCGTATCAAGATACAAAAGGACATACCAATAGCTATGCTGCACCAGAGCAGTTATCTGGCAAGACCGTTGATGAACGCACTGATATTTATGCCATTGGTCGTATTCTTGAATTCCTGCCAGAGCATACTTTATATAATAAGGTGATAGCCTGTTGCACAGCAGAGAATCCTGCCGATCGTTACCAATCAGTAGATGAAATCCTGTATGCCATCAATCATCGGCATCGTTATCCCCTTTGGCTAGCAATCATCGCCTTTTGTGCTGTTTTGCTTTTTGTTGGTATCGCATTAGTCACGCATCAAAAGAGTGAGCCAACTGTCATTGAGAAAAAAGTAGCGGATTCTGTTATCTCAAGACAGCAAGACACACTCCAACAGATGGTTCTACCTCCTGTTGGCAAGCCAAATCAGCAGTCTCCTGCGAAAGATGAGCAGACTCTGATGAAGGAAGATGCAGAACGCCTAATAGATCAAGCTTATCGCTCTACCATCGCCACTTTCTGCGATTCCGTCTTTCCTTCTCCGACACCATCTACAGGAAAATCTTGGGCAGAAGCCTCAACAGAGTTTCACAACCAGACAATACAGATCGGAAATCGTTTGGTAAAGAAATATCCCAACATCCCAGAGTCCGCCATCCGCCAAGACGTAGAATCCCGTTTCCAATCCATCGTCTCCTTCGTCTTCAACCAGATGCGCACTAACGCCCAACAATAAAAAACTCTCTAAATATTTGGCACATTACCAAATAATTCCTATCTTTGCAGCGTGACAGAAAGAGTTATTATGGCAAAAATTAATTTTGATAGAGAACGTTTCTTGCAATCCATTCGCGAGTATAGACAACAAAAGCGCGAGTGGCAAGAAAGGATTAATAAACAACTTGATGAAAAGGAGGAGGAGATTCGTAAAATCAAGGCATCGCATTATTATGAGTTAGCATAAATGAAAGCACTTGATATTGTACGACTTCAATTATCCTCACCATATACTATTGTTCAAGAAGGTGATGAGTATCTATTCAGAACAGATAGAGATATACTTTATGCTGTTAGTTTTCAAATATATGATGCGATACCTGGGTTAACTGCATATTGGTTTGATCTTTCCAATCGAAGTCATAGGTCTTCCCCCAACGATGCTAAAGTTCGTGAAACCGTCATAGCCATTATAGAAGAATTCTTTTATCAAAATCCAGATATACTTCTTTATATGTGTGATACAGCTGATGAGCAACAAGCAATGCGAGCCCGTTTGTTTCTGCGTTGGTTTAATGGCTATGAACAACAAAAGAAATATGCTATACGTACAGCCGTGTTGAAAGATGAAGGCGTAGAAAGCTATATTGCACTTATTATTCAGCGTTCCCATCCACAATTCGAAGAGATTACGAGTCTATTCGATACAGAAATTGCAATGTTTCAAGAGAATAAATAAGATAAAAACAATATTTATCTCAAAATGGAAGAAATGGTCGCGCTGTTTCTTCCATCTTTTATGTTCTTTCCCTACCTTTGCAAAACAAATATTAAAGATTTAAAGCTTATGAAACGAATGACGTTATTACTTGCATTCTTTGGAATGCTGACAACAGTTATGGCAGACTGGACCTATGGTACAGCCTATTTTAAAGGTACCCAACCGTCTAACTGCCTTTCCCATGGCACCGTGATGATCTGGTATAACGGTTCACTCACCCAAACAGGACTTGAGGGAGGTGTGGAAATATGGGAGGGCACAGGTGATATCTGTGTTGTCTATTAATGCCAAAGGGACGGGTCACTTTCGGAGTATTGTCTCGTTTGACTTTTCGATTTACCTTTTTTCCTGTTTACGATGTGTGAATTGCCAATAGTTATACTCTAGGCAGCTTCTATCCTTCAAAGCGGTTACGGTTACAGCTGTAACCATGTAACCTTTTTATCCAACCAAAACATCCTAACATATTGTAAATACCTAATTATTAACAAATTATGTTTGATTTATATCTTCTTGTCTACCTCTGCGGTTACATGGTTACAGCTGTAACCGTAACCGTTTTTTGGCGTCTTGGAAGCGAGGCATAAAAGGTTGTTATGAAAACGATTAATGATTACGATGAAAATCATTAATGCTTGCAAGTGAAAGCCTTAAGTCTAGCAAGTGAATGCCTTAGGGCTACAGGGAGCAAATGCCTGTCAAACTATCGTGTGCCTCTACCCAAACGATAGTGTGCCTATACGCCAACAATTGTGCGCCTATACGCAAATTGAATCGCCAAAATTTTTAAAACCCACTTGGGTAACTGCATTACACCATGCCTCTAACTTCAATATTTCTCCGAAAGAAATTGCAAATACTCCGAAAGTAATTGCAAATACTCCGAAAGAAATTTGATTTTACCCTAACATCCTAACGTTTTCGCTGGGAATGCCTTTGTGGAAAGGGGATCGGGCACGTTAGGGAGGACTGCTTTGGGGTAACGTCTCCCTAACGTTTTTGCCTTTTTACCCTCACACAACATGGAGTGGAATAGGTTTGTGACTAAGGTGAGGGACTGGTCTGAAAAACGTTAGGGAGACGTTAGGGAGAATCAATTGTCCCTAACGTACCCAAACGCCCTGTACATCATGGTTTGAAGCAAAAACGTTAGGATGTGAGGGATATTTCCAAATACTGGCTGGTTATTGCCAAATAAGGATTGGTTATTGTCCAATAAGGGTTCCTTATTCTACTACAGAGACATCTTCTTTTCCGACTAATGCTTATTTGTAGTCCGTAGGCTTCGGACTCTCAGTCCGAGCCGTACGGACTAAAACAAATGCCGGGAAATGAAAATAAATGGTGTTTTGCTTTGCGATTCGTTTGATTTATTGTAATTTTGTACGCACAAACTTAAAACACGATGAACAACATCAAGCGAATCGTATTGACAGGTGGTCCTTGTGCTGGTAAGACAACGGCCCTAGTGCGCATCATTGAGCATTTTTCCAATCTGGGTTTCAAGGTGTTTACCGTCCCGGAGGTTCCAACCATGTACAGTCAGGGAGGGTGGAGTTATCTGACGCCAAATCCTAAGCTCTATTACGAGGGCGAACTGGCTATCCTGCAGACGCAGCTGGCGCTGGAAGACTCGTTTATGCGACTGGCAGAGACTTGCACGAAGCCTACCTTTGTCGTGTGCGACCGCGGAACAATGGACATTTCCGCCTATATCGCTCCCGAGATGTGGCAGGACATTACTGCCAAGTGCGGCACGTGCAGCAACCAGCTTCGCGAGCGCTATGATGCCGTGCTCCATCTGGTGTCAGCAGCCGATGGTGCCGAGCAGTATTATACGGTGGCTAACAATGCCAACCGTTACGAGCAAGCCAACGAGGAAGGTCTCAAGTTGGCTCGTGACCTTGACAAGAAGGTGAACCGCGCCTGGACGGGACATCCGCACCTGCGAGTCATCAACAACCACGACGATTTCGATACCAAGATTCATCGTGTGCTGAAGGAGATTTCCAACGTGCTGGAGATTCCTCAGCCCATCGAGGAGGAACGTACCTATATGGTGGAGCTGACGGGCCCGTTGCCTGAGTGCGTCGAGAGCGAGATTACCCAGACTTATCTGGTGGCAGACCCTGACTGTGAGGTTCGTCTTCGTCGCCGTGACTGGGGTGGGGAAGTGGTTAATGTCCACAAGACGAAGAAACGCATATCGGCTACCGAGGTGCTTGAGACGGAGCGCCAGGTGACCAACGCGCTCTATGAGTCGCTGTTGCAGCAGGCCGACCCCTACCGCTCAACCATCCGCAAGACGCGCCGTTCGTTCATCTGGAAAGGTCAGTACTTTGAGATTGACACCTTCCACCAGCCCGTCGACAATCTGGTCATCCTGCAAACCAAGGGCATAGCAGAGCAGGAGCATGTCAACTTCCCCCCGTTCATCAGGGTGGTGAGCGACATCACTGCCAATCCGCAATACTACAACTATAACATAGCGCTGAGGAAATAAACAGAAAAGGGAGCCGATTGGCTCCCTTCTTCCATTTTACCAGATTTTCACACGTTTCTCCGGTTCAACAAACAGTTTGCCGTCCTTCACGTCAAACAGCTGATACCACTCGTCCATCAGCGTCACGATACCATTGACACGGTTCGTGCCCCTCGAGTGACTGTCATTCAAATATTGCTCCTTTAGATCTTCAAGCGTCAACTTTATTTGCCATAGTTTTGCTAAATGCAGGAAGTACTCGCGGCAGGCGTGGTCGAATTCTGCACCACTGAGCCCCTTGGCCTTCATGTCCTGCTTGAACAGTGCGTACGACAGCTCTATGCCGCCGTAGTCAGCCATATTCTCAGCCAGCGTCTTGGTGCCATTGGCTTTCTGCCCGGGATAAGCCTCCAGACGGTTGTACAGCTCTATCAGCTGCTCTTGCTTGGCTTCCAGTTTCAGCTTGTCGTCAGGGAGCAGCCATGGATTATATAAACCTTGCTCGTCGTAGTGGACACCATTGGAGTCAAATCCGTGAGTGATTTCATGACCAAATACCATAGAAGTGGCATAGCGCATGTATTCTTCATTAACAGGGAAAATGCTGTTGGTGAGGAAAACAGGCAGGATCATCAGCGAGTTCGCAGAGGTGTCGTAGTATGCATTCACCTGACCATACCACGTAGTTAATGTATGGTAGTCTGGCAGGTCTTCTATCTTTTGGAATCTCAGACTGTTATTCAGGGCGACATTCTGAGCGGCCAGTTCCATGGCGTCCAGAATCAGCGTATTGTCATCCTTCAGTGTGTATTCCTTGTTGACCATCTTGTCAGGGAAACCAATTCCGAACGTCATGAGGTCCAGCTTGTTTTGGGCTTTTGCACGGCCAGCGTCACTGAGCCAGTCGAGTGTCTGCAGGCGCTGACGGAAAATGGTGCGCATGTCCTCCATCATTTTCTTACAGGTCTCTGCACCTACCGAAAGTTCCTTGAGTTTGTCTTTTGCCAGCTGGTTCATCAGCAACGGGAAGTCGTTGGTCAGCTGGGCGTAATAAGTGTTGACGGGCGTTTCATCGGTAGTCTTTACGGGTGGCAAGTAGTTCATGAGCAGGCTCAGCGGTTGATAGCGCAGATAGTCGTAGAACAGCTGATAGTCTTTTGCTTGTTCGCACGTAGCCACCACATCTCTGAGGTATTTCAGGTAATTCTTGAAAGCATCCGAGTCGTCAAAGTAAGATTTTTCGTCTATGTTGAACACTGCCTTGATGCTTGCTTCGTCGAAGTTGGCAGCTTCGCCGGCACGACGTGAAGCAATCTGGCTGGTCGTCTTCATTTCAAGGACGGGAGCAAGGCCAGGCACCTTTTTCAGCTCCTGCGGTTGCCCACTAGTACCGGCATAAATGGCTGATTCGATTTTATAGATGTTTTCCGCGCGTGCCGTAACAGCACTGACATAGGCGGTAGGGTCCATAGCAGCGATGGCGTCGAGGTTGGTAGCCAAATCAATCTCCGTCAGCACATCGGAGATGAATCCTACAGCTTTATCCTTCTCTTTTAACGCGAGGTGACGCTGGAGCGTGGGCGACATGTTTCCATAGGTTACGAGAATGTTGAATTCATGGTTTGCGAGCAAATCCGTCTTGCTGCTGACGAGTGGGAAATAGCCCTTGTCACGCATCTTGTTGATTTCACTCAGCACGTCTGCTGCACTGTTGGGCTTCTGTATGTTCAGAACCTTCAGCATGGCTTCTACTTCTGAGCCCCTTGTTCTCTTCCTGTCGTTGAAGTTCCTGACCAGATGCTGTGCCTTCGGGTCACTTGATGTCAGTACATACTGGCGCACTTCATTTGTAAATTTCTCGCCTTCGCCGAATATGTATCCTTGGTCGCGTTCAGGTGCGGTCTGGAGCCATGTGCCCAAGGCAAATTCATAGAAATTGTCGCCAGGCTTCGTGTTACGGTCCATCCAGGCTTCGTTCTCATACGTTTCATTGGCAGCAGGGCCACTTGGACCTTGTGGCTGCACAGGATTGTCTGTGTTGTCCACACACGATGTAAACGTCAGACCGCAACACAGGATGGCGGTCATCATCCATAGTGAATTCTTTTTCATTGTCATTTACGATTTGTTTGTTAGTAAAAAAATCTGGTGCAAAGATACTCATTTTCTCTAAAAAAATGTTGTTTCGTTGAAGAAAATCGACCATTCGCTGAAATCTTCAGGTGGACGTTTTTACTTTTCGTACCTTTGTAACGTCATATAGATGTCGATTGCGACAAAACAACGAAAATAAATGTATCACTTTTAAACAACAAAACAAGATGAAAAAGATTTTATTGACAATGATTGCCCTGCTCTCAATGACAGCAGTGATGGCACAGAACAACGACAAGAAAGAACGTAAGGCTCCCAAGGAGATTACTCCTGAGCAGATAACAGATCGTATGGCAAAGGATCTGGAACTGACTGACGACCAGAAGGCTAAGGTGTTGGCTCTCAATGCAGAATATAAAGATGTGCTTCGTGGTCCGGGTATGCGTGGCGGACATCGTGGTCCGCGTCCAGATGGGCAGACAGGTGCTACCCAACAGAACCAGCAACAGCGCCCTGAGCGCCCTCAGCTGACCGACGAACAGAAGGCCCAGATGAAACAGCAGATGGAAAAGCGCAAGGAGTATGACCAGAAGTTGAAGAGTATCCTTACCGATAAGCAGTACGAAAAGTTCCAGAAGCAGCATAAGCATGGACATCATGGTGGTCCCCGCGGTCCCCGTCCTACTGGCACAGAGCAGAATTAAAGGATGATTGATAAACAAAAAAGGTGAGAGTTCAGATGCTTTCACCTTTTTTTGATTTATTTTTCTTCTTTACTTTCGCAGTTTCTCCATTTTTATTCGTACCTTCGCAACATGAAACTTTAATACTGAAAATATGGGCGTATTAGACATTATTGCCGTTGTGGCTTTGGTAATTATCGGCGTGGTAATTTACATTAACAAGAAGAAAGAGCAATGAGGCTGAAGGTCGCTTTTCTGTGGCTTGCGGGTTGCTGGGGAACGGCAATGGCGCAAGGATTGACACGCTCAGGATTAGACCCTCAGCGCTTCGACTCCGTGATGGACAACCGTCAGACGGGGCTCTATACGATTGCTAACCGACAAGGTATGGAGGCATGTATAACGAACTATGGGGCCCGTCTGGTGAGCCTTGTCGTGAATGGTCGTGATTGTGTGACCGGTTTTGACAATGTGGGCGACTATCGTCGCTACAGACAGAACTACGGCGCAACGGTCGGTCGCTATGTAGGTCGCATAAAAGGAGCCCGATTCACCCTTGATGGGGTAGTACATCACTTGCAGGAAAACGGTAAGGGTGTGACTTCGCACGGAGGCTATCCCGGCTTTGCCGACCGCGTTTGGACGAAAACGGCACAGACGGACAGTACCGTGATACTTGAATATGTGTCTGCCGATGGGGAGAACGGATTCCCTGGGGAGTTGACGGTAAGGCTGACCTACCTGGTAAGTAGTAGGAACGGCTTGGAAATTAGTTATGAGGCGACGACAACGAAACCGACGGTGCTGAACCTGACGAACCACTCGTTCTTTAACATCGGAGGCAGACTGGATCGGGAGATTACTGACGAACTGTTATGGGTGAACAGCGACAGGATAGCGACCTTCGATGCACAGAAGAATCTGGATGGGGGTATGCGTAAGGTGAAGGGTACACCCTTCGATTTCAGAAAGGCCGTAAAGATAGGCTCCCGCATTGATGAGGACGATGTCCAACTGAAAGTGACAAAGGGCTATGACCACAGTTTCGTGCTGAAAACAAAAGGCAGTGACCGAAAGCCTGCTGCCATTGTAACGGATGTCGAGAGTAAGATGCGTATGACAGTCTACACCACGGAGCCAGTGCTTCACATCTATACAGGCAACGGACTGAAGGGTAACACCCCAGGCAAGCAGCATATCTATTATCCACGTCGCTCGGCAGTCTGCTTCGAAGCCATGCACTTAGCCGATTCGCCTAATCATCCTGAGTTCCCTTCAACGGTGTTGAGGCCGGGCGAGACGTTTCATTCGCACACGGCCTACGTGTTCTCTACGATAGAGTGACCACCAGTTCACGGTTGCTGTCTATCGTGTACTGCTGACTGCCAAGAATGAGCGTGCCGCGACCTTCCGTGGCACGTATTTTTATCTGTTTGCGGTCCATGTAAATGTGAATCATACCATGTGGTGTGGGAACGTCACCCTCCATCCATTCCAAGTCACCCAGATGAGGTTCGACGCTATATTCTTTGTAGCCAGGCTGGGTGGGCTTTACCCCCAGGTAGTATTTTCCTAACAGGTAGACGGGTGAGGCACCCCAGGCATGACAAAGTGACTTACCATACGGACGACCATACATGGCCAGGTGTTGGATGCCCGTCTCGTTGGGCACATATTTTTCCCAGAACGAGGTGGCTCCTTCACGCAGCATCCCGCCCCAATAGTCACGCATCTCCTTCAGCACTTGTGTGTGCAAACCGTCCATGCAGAGCACTTCCAACTCGTAGAATCGCATGTAGGGGGTAGTGATGGGGGCAACGTCTGGATTGAGCATGACGCTTTGCATGATGTCACGCCGCTGGTCCTCGTGAGACAGTCCGTAGAGAATGGCGAACATGTTGGGGAACTTGGTGACCTGCTTGTTCATCTGTCCGTCCTCGATGGCGTGATAGTAGGCCTTCTCGTCGTTGCTCCAGAAGGTTTGGTTGATCTTCTCGCGCAATGCTTCGGACTTCTTGTGGTAGTCGTTCTTGTCGATTCCCAGCAGTTGGGCACAGACTGCCATCGTCTCCATCGCCTTCATGAGTAGGATCTGTTCGAAACATAACGTACCACGCTTGTGCATGGGGAAGTCGACCCAGTCGACGAATATCCAGTCGTCAGTTTGTCCCTCAGCCATTCCGTTGGCATCCAGACGTCCTTCTACATAGTCCATCAGTGTCACCATGCGCGGCCACATCTCACGAACGAAATCCACATCGCCCGTATACTCATAATAGTCGAGGATGGACTTAAACCAGTAGAACGTGTAATCCATGATGGTATTCACATGAGCTGTCACAGGGTCTTTTCCTCTGAGTTGTCGAATGGTGCGCTTCACACATTCTGTATCGAAGCGCAGGTAATAGTTCATCAGGTATGACTGGATGGCGTCGCCCGACCACGTCCAACGATCGCGTTTGATGCCGTCCATGAAGAACTCGCGGGTGGTGAGGTCCATCGTGTAGGCTCCCACTTCCCATATCTTGTTAATTTCCTCGTCGGAACAACGGAACGAACCGCTATGGTTCTGGTCGTGCGGGGCGTATTCGTAGTCCATCAGTACGTCAGCATAGGAAGTGCCTTCTTCCTTCTCGATATAAACATAGCGGAAGGCTTTGGAGGTTGCGACAATGTCACAACTTACATGACTGGAGAGACGGTCAAGGGTCTCACAATGGTTACGGTCCAGTGCTTCCTCGCGGCTCTCACCATAATAGACGCAGATGGCTCCCTGCAAGCCGGATACCTTTAGGTAGCCGAACGTCTCGCGACCGAAGTCATAGAGGGTACTGTTGGCTGTGATGGTGTCGTTGCTTACCGGGCGGACTTCGCGGCGTTCCAACTGGTAGGAAGAGGGTGGGGTGTCAGGGCTGTCGAAGCGCCACGAGGCTGCAGGCACATAGATGCCCGAGCCATGGGCAATGCCATTCTCGTCAATCCACAATTTGTCTTCGTAGGTGGTCAGCCATGATGAATCTGTCACAATGGTCTTGCCTTGTATAAAGATAGCCGGTGGTGTGGCTTGGTTCCATACCTTGATGTTCAGCTTGTGCTCTCCAGCAGGGATGGTATAGGTATTGGCAGGGAACTGCAGTCTGCCATCAATGGCAAAGTTGAACTGTCCTTCACTGTAGATGGTAATGGTCTCTGTTTCTTCCAATGTGAATGACTTACTGAACTCTACCGTCACATAGTGGGAGTCTTGTTTCCAAAACGGTGGAAACATGGCGCCACGCTCCGTTCTGCGATTGTTGAAGATGTTGCCGAGCCATATCTCGAAATCGCCCGGATACCATATCCATGTTGGTTTACTGTTTGCCTGCATTGCGTTTGATGTTTTCGTTTACTTGTGGTCCGTTATTCTCCCAGATGTTGCCAGGGCCGTTGGCATTCTTCAGGAACTTCTCCTCGGGGGTCCAGTTGTCTTTCAAAGTGATGTTGCTGGAGCCTTCGTCGGTATAGAGATAGAACCAGTGGTTGGGGTCGTGAACATAGGAAGGCTTGGCAATGTCGCGCACCACATTCTCCGTAATCAGGGTGCCTGGTTGGTTGCCAAGGGTATAGATGCCGGCACAGTCGTACATGTGCTGGGCGTAGTTGTAGATGAGGTTGGCGTGTACTTTGTTGTCCTTCATGCACACCAAGTCGCGGTTCCATCCCCAGCCAAGCGAAATACCTGTATAGGATACGTCGTGGATGGTGTTATGCTCGATATTGATGCCACTCACGTAGCCTGCACAGATAGCTACACAGCCCCAGTCTTCGTTGGTGACATCGTAGAACTCGCAGTTGCTCACCTCCTGTTGTGTGCACACCTCACGGAAGTCGGTGGGCTGGTAGGGCAGATGGGTCTCCAGTCCCTCGGGTGAGAATGAACCGCAGACATACCCGTTCATAGCGATATCGGTAAACGTGCAGTTGGTCGTCGTGCCACGACGACATGCCGTTATGTAATCCAGGCCAGAGCCGCCTAAATGTTCAAAGCGGCAGTCGCTGAAGTGACAGTCTTCCGTGTAACGCAGCTCCACCGCAGCATCAGCACGCCCCAACCATCCTTGGTTGTCCAACTTATGGTTGTTGGGACGGTCAATGGACGGACGTAACTTATAAGCCTCCGTCAGGTACATGCCGGCCTGCAGGGGAACATGTCCTTTCTGCGAGGGACGCATCCAGGTGGTATGCTGGAAAGAGATACCCTTAATGGTGACGTTGCGAACTGGACGTTCTGGAGAACCGATAAACTGCACCAATGTCTCCAATACAGGGACGACGGCCTCTTGTATCGTCTCACCCTGATGAGGCATATAATACAGCTTGTGGGTGCGGATGTCATGATACCACTCGCCAGGCTCGTCCAAGAGTTCCTTGGCATTGGTCAGGTAGAACGGCGAGGGATGCTTGGTATCAGGCGTCATGGGTGAAGGCCAAGGGTGCTCAAACTGAAGCTTTGCTTCCGGATTGTGGAATCGGACGGCGACAGAGTCTCCTTGTGGAGTCAACGACTTAATACGTAAGTTGCTGGTGCACCACATCTCATGCAGCACCATCTCGGCGTATGGTGCCTTAAGAATCTTCTCTACTGCCTTCTTGGGAACCCAAAGCACATGGTTCTTCTTGTCGTAAGTGCGAATGCGCGTCATCTGTTCGAAATCGCTGACGTCGCGAGCCCGAGCGGCCTTCTTTCCATTTATCCACAACTGACGGAAATCAATGGGACATCCGTTGAAGTCTGGCACGTCTGCAACCATTAGCTTGCCTTGCTTCTTCCAGTTGGTAACCTGCATACCACCACTGATGACGGCGTTATGCCCTTCTATTGTCAGACCACTGTCCTCTGGGCGCAACCGGAGTGGTTCGTAAAGATGGTAAGTTCCTGCCGATAGGTGAATAGTGACCTCTGTAGCCTTGCCCAGACGGCGCATCTCACGAGCCTTGCGGACTGCATCGGTGAGTGACGAGTCGGGTGTGATGTTGATTTCTGCAGCCTGCAGTCCGATGGTGCAGAACATGCAGATGGAAAGGAATAACTGTCTCATATATTTCTAAGACGCATCAATTGCCAAATTGTCACTAGTAAGGTATTAAACCTTAAGACTGTGAAAACGTCTAATAGGCATGTTATAAATTACTATTATCAATATTGCAATATGAGAGATTTTAATTATTATGCCCCTACGGAGGTGGTTTTCGGTGAGCAGGCTGAAGAGCAAGTTGCTCATCTGGTGAAAAAATACGGTGGAACGAAAGTACTCGTGCACTATGGCGGAAAGAGTGCCGTCAAGTCCGGGCTTTTGGATAAGATATGCGGCCTGCTTAGCGAGGAAAATATCGCGTATGTGACCTTAGGCGGTGTTGTGCCAAATCCACGCCTGTCGCTGGCCCAACAGGGTATTGAACTCTGCCGCAAGGAGGGTGTCGATTTCATCCTGGCCGTAGGTGGTGGTAGCGTCATTGACTCTGCTAAGTGCATTGCCTATGGTGTACCCTATGAGGGTAATGTGTGGGACTTCTATCTCGGTAAGGCGCAGCCCGTGAGCATGTTGCCTGTAGCCTCGGTGCTCACCATACCTGCCGCTGGTAGTGAAATGAGCGAGAGCAGTGTTATCACCAACGAGGACGGCGACGTGAAACGGGGCTACTCTCACAATATGTCGCGCCCCAAGTTTGCCATCATGAATCCGCGTAGAACGTTTACCCTGCCTCCTTATCAGACGGCAGCTGGTGTCACCGATATGATGATGCATATCTTTGAACGCTACTTTACCAAGGACGATGATATGGATCTGACTACTGATCTGGCTGAGGCGACCTTGCGCAGCATTAAGAATGCTGTGTTTGCCGTGCTGAAGAATCCTGAGGATTACCGCTATCGCGCTCAAATCATGTGGGGCGGCAGTGTAGCCCATTGGGGACTGCTGGGTAAAGGTGTTCAAGAAGACTGGGCCACCCACCAATTGGAACATGAACTCAGCGGTATGTTTGATGTGACCCACGGCGCCGGTTTAGCTGCCGTATGGCCTAGCTGGGCTCGCTACTGCATGCACGAGAATCTGAGTCGTTTCGTGCGCTTTGCCGTCAATGTGATGGATGTGCCTAATGACTTTACAGACCCTGAGGGCACAGCCCTGCGTGGTATAGAGGCTGTAGAGCGCTTCTACCGCGCTATCGGTATGCCTGTCAATATCAAGGAACTCATCGGACGCGACATCACAGATGATGAAATCAAGGAGATGGTGCGCAAGTGCAGCCGTAATAATACCGCTACCTGTGGCGCTCTTAAGGTGCTCAAGGCTGAGGATATGGAGGCTATCTATCAAATGGCACGCGGATGAAGGATGGGATCATGCAGTTGATGGACGACCTACGTGCCAAGTGGGGCGTGCGCTACCCGATGGACTAACTGATTAGTATTACCAAATTACAATATACGATGAAAAAGATTGCATTGATAACAGGTGCCACCAGCGGTATTGGTGAGGCTTGTGCAAGGAAGTTCGCCCAAGGAGGCTATGATGTCATTCTGACAGGAAGAAATGCAACGAAGCTACAGGCGTTGCAGACTGAGCTGACCCAGCAGGGGACGAAGGTGCTGACGCTGACCTTCGACGTGCGTGACAAGGAGGCTGCCCGACAGGCGGTGGACAGCATCTCTGACGAGTGGAAACCGATAGACGTGCTCATCAACAATGCCGGACTGGCTATTGGTATGGACAAGGAGTACGAGGGCGATGTGGATGAGTGGGCGGTCATGATTGACACCAACATCAAGGGACTGCTGACGATGACACGCCTGATAGTGCCCGACATGGTGGCACGCAACGACGGACATGTCATTAATATCGGAAGCATAGCGGGCGATGCAGCCTATGCCGGTGGCAATGTCTATTGTGCCACCAAGGCTGCTGTCAAGACTCTGACCGACGGCCTGCGCATTGACTTAGCCGAATCGGCTGTTCGCGTGACGAACATCAAGCCCGGACTGGTAGAGACCAACTTCAGTGTCATTCGTTTCCGTGGTGACCAGCAGCGTGCCGACAATGTATATAAAGGTGTAAAACCTTTGATTGGTGACGATATTGCTGATGTCTGCTTCTATGTAGCATCTGCACCTAAGCATGTGCAGATAGCCGAAGTCACCATCTTGGCTACCCATCAGGCCAGCCCTTTCCTTATTGCTCGCAAACTATAGATATCTTTCTGATTGATATGATGAAATAATAATCCCTCCTTCGCTGAAATCCTCGTTGAAAAGAGAAAAAGGCGAAGGAGGGATTATAACTGTTTGACTTATCGTGCCAACGGCAGCCATAGCGACATGTCGTCGATACCTCGGTTGTCCCAAGCATAGTAGGGGATAAGTCGAATCTTGGTCTTCTTATTCCTGGAAGGACGCAACTCGCGGTAAAGTTCGTCATTGCGCCAGAAGTCTTTATTGACTACGGGAACCTCAGCTTCGAGGGCTACCATCTCATGGCCGTTCATCGCAATCTTGGTCTCCTTGAACTGAACATCCGTTGGGATAGCAATATCGTTTATACGATATCCTCCTTGAATATCCTGGCCTTCGAGACAGTAGACGATAGGACCGCGCATGACGGCAATCTGGTTCTTTGCCTCCTCAACCAACGGATTAGCCTCCATCAAACGGGGTCTCATAGGTAAGTTGAGCTCGATGACATCACCTTTCTTCCACTTGCGAGGTTGGCGCAGGTCCTCTGCCAGGATGGACTTTCCGTTTAGTTTTAGCTGCATATCGTTAGACCATCCGGGAATGTGCATGCGGATGCTTTTCAGCGTCTTGGCTTTCTTGATAGTCAGCGTGATGTGTCCGTCCCAGGGATAGTCGGTCGTCTGTTCTACCTCGAGGTCCTTGGTCTTGAGCGCATTCTGGCCGTAGAGGTTCACCCACAGCGTATCGCCCTTGACGGAGTAGGCGTACTCCTGAGCTTCGCAGAGTGTGCGTAACGTGTTAGGAGGACAGCAGAAACAGGTGATGTAACGCTGACGATGCTTGGGCCAGCGCATGACATAAGGAAACTCTTTGGTACGACGCAGGGCCTCGGTGTAGAAGAAGTCTTTTCCGTCGAGTGAGATACCGCTGAGAATACCGTTGTATAGCTCGGTCTCGATGTTGTCGACGTATTTCGGATCGCACGTTGTCTGGAACATGCGCCAAGAGAAGAGCAACATGCCAATTTGGGCACATATCTCGTTGTGGGCAGCCTCCTGAGGCAACTGGAACTGTCGGCCATAGGCCTGGTGAATCTGCTGGATGGAGGGTTGGTTGTAGGTGGTTCCGTCGGGCGAGACACCATCGTACAAAGCACCGCATCCGCCCATGATGTAAATCTTGTGATTGACGATGTCGTCCCAGATAGCCGACAGGTTTTTCATCAACTGACGCTCGCCCGTCTCTGCATAGAGGTCTGCTACTCCCGCATAGAGGTAGTTGGCGCGTACGGCATGCCCCATTGCCTCGTACTGGTCGCGGAACTTGTGGCGATCCTGGTTGTGGTCCTCACCATTTGTCACAGAGTCACGGATGGCAATCAACCCCTTGGCCAGCGTCAGGTATTTCTCGTCACCCGTCTCACGATACATCTCAGCAGCACCCATATAGTGACTGGGACAGATGGCATTACGCGAGAGCTCGGCAGCATCGTTGGTCAGGAAGTTGTAGAGGAAGTCGGCAGCCTTTTTACCACACTCGAATAGCGTGGTCTTGCCCGTGGCGCGCTTGTGGATGATGCCGGCGGTAATGAGGTGTCCGAGGTTATAGGTCTCGAAGTTCAGGCGTGAGGCAAATGCGTGCTTCTGGTCTTTCCCAATCTCAATACCTGCTGCGTTTTCCTTGACGGCATGTGAGTCAATGCCTGCATTGCGTTCGGAAATAACTACGGGAGTGTGGATATAACCGTCGGCACGCTGGGCGAGAGCAACCTGTTCGATGAACTTGTCCATCAATGCATCTATCTTAGGGTCTTTTGTTACCGCATAGACTGCAGCACATGCTTCTAACCACTTATACATATCACCATCATGGAAGGGAGGACCGTGATGCTTGCCCTTGACGGTGCCAGCAGCCACTTGGAAGTTAGCAAAGCCGTGAGAGCCATGCAGTCCTAATGCGTCAATCGTCTCGTAAGGAGTGTTCCAAGTGTCCCACATATCCCATATACCCGTTGTCGACAGCATGTTGAAACGGTCGCCCCAGAAACCACCAGTCCATTTGACAGTTCCCATAGGGGTATTCTGCATCAGGGCTTGTTGACTGTGACTCATGTCTGTCAGTCCCTGAGCCATGGTGTTCATTGCTGTGCCACAGCAACCTACCATACAAAGAAGGAAGAACTTTTTCATATCATTATTTAATTAAAATACACATAGAGACCTATCATGACAATGGCAAGTGCTATCCAAAGCGAAATAGCCAGTTTCGACCACCCTTCATGGATAGGTTCAGGAATCTTGTACTCTGTCTTGTCCTTGTCGGTGAGGGAGATAAGAACCATTGCTACGACAAGAATGACAAACAATTCAAAAGAGAGCATCATGAAATGTGGCCAGGCTACATGCAGCCATTCGGGTGGCCAAAGATATAGCACTCCAATGGTGAGACAGAAAAGAGTTCCTACGGTCAGTGAAAAATTGGCGGCACGTGCCGTACAGCGCCTCCAGAAGATGCCCAACAGGAAAACGGAAGCCATTGGTGGAGCGATGAAACCTAACACCGATTGGAATACATTGAAGAGGTTGAGCCCCTTAATAGCATCAATAGCAACCGTCATAACGATAGCTAGAATAGCACCGATGAGCACCACGATGCGTCCTACCAGGTTGATTTCCCACTGAGGTGCTCCTGGCTTGAAATTCTTGACATACACATCCATCGTGAAGACGGTGGAGAGAGCGTTGAGGGCAGATCCGATGGTGGATACGAGGCAGGCCGTCAGCACGGCAAATACCAGTCCGACCATACCTACAGGGAATAAATTCTCGACCATTGTCAGATAGGCTTCATCAGGATTCTTTAGCGTATCTCCAAACAAAGCGAAACAGATGATGCCGGGCAGGATGTAAAGAGCTACATCAAGAATCTTCAACCATCCGGTGAAGTTGGTGCCTAACTGTCCTTCGCGAAGGTCCTTGGCGGCCAGAACAGGCTGGACCATGGATTGGTCGGTACACCAGAACCAAACACCCATTACCGGATAGCCCAGTAGGATGGGGAGCCAAGGAAATGCCTCGTCGCTGTTGGGCTTGAACATCACCCAATAGTCAGAAGGTACCTTGTCGACCAAGGCTGACACTCCACCCACTTTGTCAAGTCCGACAAGTACTAGGATGAGAGACACGATAATCAGTAGTACCATCTGGTAGACATTCGTGTATGCCACAGCCTTCAGGCCGCCTAGCATGGTAAAGAAGGCAGAGATGACGACCAGTACTAATGCAGACATCCACATTGGGATATCGAATACCTGTCGGATGAGTACGCCACCGGCAAAGAGTGTCAGGGCCAGCCACGAGATAATGACGGTAACAATGGTGTACCACGCCAAGATATTACGGGTGGATTGTCCGAAACGTAGTCCCATGAATTCAGGCAGTGTTTGGATGTTTGCACCTAAGTAACGAGGAGCAAAAACGAAGGCCAGCAATGCAATGAATACAAAGGCATACCAGGCATAGTTTCCTGATACAATACCTGTGGTGAAACCTGCTGAGGCAGATGCGATAAGCATAGACGGTCCTACGTTGGTTCCCCACATGGAGAAACCGATATGGTGCCAACGGAGTGAGTGCTCGGCAAGAAACAGTGAACCGCCTTTCTTTCGTTTACTACTGGCCCATAGACCAATGGCAATAAGCACAAAGAAATAGATTGCTAAGATGAGCCAGTCAAGACTCTGCATGTAGTGACTTTCCATTATAATCCTTTATAGTCTTTAGTTATTCTGATTGTAATTGCTTTGTTCAAATCCATGTCATCGGTAGAGTCCACCTCTTCGGGATAGACGCTAATCTGCGCACTTGGACGGACAAAGACAGGCATTTGGTCGAGGGGTACTTCTACGTCATAGTACCAACGGCCGCCATCTACTCGCTCGCCTGTAAAGAAATTCACCCACAACCCCTCAGGCAAGTAGATATCCCGTTTGTTCTCGCTATTCATCACTGGACAAACCAAGAACTCTGAGCCGAAATAGTATTCATCGTCAATATGCCAACACTGATGATCGTGTGGGTGATGGAACAATAGGGCGCGTACCATTGGATAACCACTCTTACAGGCCAGTTCCGATTGCTCTATGATATATGGTAAGAGTCGATAGCGTAACTGCCACCAGCGTTTCACGATGGGAGCAATGGCAGGGTAATGCCAAGGCTCACGTTTACAGGTTCCGTGATAGCGCATGTGGCTGGAGAAGACACCAAACTGCGTCCAACGTACATAGACATTCTCGTCCAATGGTGAGTTCATGAAATCTGGGATGCTATGGAAGCCAGGGACATCGTGACTCCAGAAGGCAAAACCGGAAAGACCGAAGTGCAGACCGCCCTTCAGAGAACCTGCCATGCCGTCCCATGATGATGCACTGTCGCCGCCCCAATGTAGTGGATAGCGTTGACAACCAGCCCAAGCAGAACGTGCCCATACAATGCCGTCGCCTGTAACTTCTTTTGTCACCTCAAAGGCTGCACGCTGATAGAGCAGCGAGTAAATGTTGTTCAGTCGCTCGGGTTTCATAGCATGATAGCGATGGTCCATATGGATGTTCTCGCCGAAGTCGGTCTTAATGCACTTAACGCCCATCTCCAGCAGGGGCTTTAGCAACTTATTCTTATACCAGTCGGTGGCACGGTCGTAGGTGAAGTCAATAGTACCTGCATAATCAAGCGCAGAGAAATTGGATGCTCCACCTGTAGAGGAATCAACTTCCTGGGTGGACTGACTGATATATTTGTTGGCTTTAGCTTCTTCTAATTGCTCGGCACCCTGAGCCACATAAGGCAACTGCCACAGCGACACCTTAAAACCTTGTCGGGCAAGTCGCTGAACGAAACCTTTTGGGTCGGGGAATCGCTCAGGATTGAACTTCCATTCACACAACCAGTCAGTACGGAACCAGCCAGTGTCAAGATGGATAACGTCGCATGGATAATGCTCACGTCGAAGATGGTTGCAAATGTCGTCAACTTCGTCTGCCGAGAAATAGGTCATACGACTCATCCAAATACCAAATGACCACAGGGGAGGCATCTGCGGGAAACCGGTTAGCATACGGTACCCTTTCAAGATTTCTTCTGGTGTTTGTCCGCCAATAAGGAATACGTCCAACGTGGCGTGGTCATTGAGAAATTGGACACTACGGGTAGAGTGGTCGGCTAACGAGAGTTTGCAATAATCTGAGGTGTGATAGAAACAGCCATACATCCTGCTACTAAGAAAGAATGGGATGTTCTTATAACAACGACGGTTGTTGACACCTTGTCCATCCTGATTCTTCAACTGGAAGGTCTGTCCGCTGAGGTCCATCTTACGGAAGCGCTCACCAGTGCCCACAAAACACTCATTGGGAGTACATTTAAAGGAAATCGTAGCACGCTCTGCATGAGGTGCTGTGACAAAACCAAGAGGCAAGGCATCATACCTGGGAGGCGAGAAATGATCATCACTCAAGGCTATTCCTTTCGTTTTGTCTCCATCGGGATAGAAAGTAATGAATGGTGCCGGCTGGGGAGCAGGAAGTAGGTCACTCCAGTGGTCTAATTGAGGTGCACTGAGGTTGATGGCGGCAACTTTTTCCCCGTTTATGGCAACAATGTCGCTGCCTTCAGATCGGAGTGGGAGGCGCTTGATTTCAGAATCAAACTGCAACATATCATCAGCTTCTACCATTTCGTCACCATTCATCGTGGTAAACAGACGGATGATGTTGGGCTCATAAGCACGGATAATGAGGTCGAACGATTGTTGAGGCGCCTCAGTATCTGGCGCCATGTCTTCCTGGTGCAGTTGCTTCTGATAGGGGATGGTGACGATGATGTCGCCTCCGCGCTCTTCTATCTTCGTGGGGGCATATGCTTTCCACAAGGCTTCGTTCTTCTCTAACGAAGGGTCAAAGTCCATGAAGTCAAATAGATGGTAGTTTGTTTGTTTCATTGTTTGAAAATAATGTTAGGACCTGGATGATTGTCGCCTATCTCGTCGCGACGAATCAACCGACCCTCAGTCTTGTTGTTCTCTATAGTAAACCCGTCAGTTCGAGCATCTAGGTAGATGGGGAAGCCGCGGTCGTTAGTGGCATAGGGAGCAGGGTATGGCGCATCAATGATGTTGTCGCTGATGATGGAACCGGGTTGGTTGCTGAGTGTATAGATGCCGCCGGCATCGTAGAGCTGCCGGGCATAGTTTTTGACGGTATTGTCCGTGATGCGGTTCTGTTCCATGCCTGTTTCGAAGGGTGTCCATCCCCAACCGACACAGATGCCCGAGTAGCTGAGGAAGTTTACGTAGTTTTTGCTGACGGTGCAGTGGCGTACATATCCCAATGCGATGCCTACGGCTCCCCAGTCCTCGTTGGCAGCATCCACAACGAAGTTTTCCTTGATGGTAAGCCGTTGGCAGCGCTTGGCCAGGTCGGTGTAGGGACGGTGTACTTCGCGGGGGCTTTCTGCAAAAGAACCGCCCATGATCGCCGTGCCGCCAATGTTGCCGAAGGTACATTTCTGTACTACACAATCGCTGACGTTATCGACAAAGTCCAAGGCCGTGGCAGCCAGATTCTCGAACAGCACCGAATGGAAGTCAACGTGATGGGCATTGCGCACGGTGACAGCACTCACGGGGCGCTCTATCCATGCCTGGTTCTCGAGATCCTTATCCCAAGGTAACCCTGGTTTTTCTTTCAGCTTATAGGCATCAACGAGAGGAAAACCGCCCTGTAGGGTGACGTGCCCTTTGTGCAAGGGACGGTTCCAGCAAGTGTGTTTGAAGGTTATGCCTTCAAAACGTATATAGTTGGCGCCGTCGACGATGACCAACTGTTCAATGCCGTCACGCTGTTCTGTGGTGCGAAGCAGGAAAGAACTGTTCCCCTTCTCACCTCCGATGACGGGTTGTGGCCAGGGATGCTCAAACTCCAGACGGCTCTCAGGTTCCATAAACGATACCACTGTCTTGTCGCCCTCTACTTTCATCTCTTTCACACGCAGAATGGCGATGGCCCATCGCTGGTGAACCACCATTTCCAAGTTCTTGGCCTGGAGGACGTTCTGGGGTGGAGTAGGGATGGTTATCGTTCTATCGTTGGTGTTGAAGTCGAGCATGCGCTCCATGCCTTTCTTCGGAAGGCCGTCGTCATGTATATTTTTTGGAAGACTGTCATCTTGTTCTTTTAACGGCCATATCTGTGTATGCTTTTGGCGGGGTTCGCCACAGATGACGCTCTTGTGCTTGTCGCTGCCGCGGATGATGAGAGGCGACTCCTTCGTTCCGCTGTCCTCAGGGCGCAGGAACAGTGGCTCTTGCATAAAATAACGACCAGCTTTTAAAGTGATGGTGATACCTCCCTTGCAGCGAGGATCGTTGGTGCGTCGCCACTCGCGTGCTTGTCGCAATGCGTCATGGATACTATTGCCTTCGCTGACAATAATTTCTCCAGCATTTGCATAGATGGCAATCAACAACGATAGTGTGGTTAGTAAACGTTTCATGTATATGCGCATTATAGTTTTATGACGTAGCGAAAGGCGATTTGTCATCATTAGTGACAAAATGAACCGTTTCTCGTCTATTATTAAAGGTATAGAAGTGACGACGTTATGAAACGGAATATGAAACAATGGGTGGCTGATGTCATCAGACAGAAAGAGGTAATGGCTGTGCCCGTAATGACACACCCAGGTATCGAACAGAATAAGCATACTGTACGCGAGGCTGTAAGTGATGGACGTGTACATGCAGAGGCTGTCGTTTGGCTGACTCAACACTATCCCTGTGCTGCTGCTTGTACCATCATGGATTTGACCACGGAGGCCGAGGCCTTTGGTGCTGAGATTGCTTTTAGCGATATCGCCGTTCCTGCCGTGAGCAGTCGACTACTACCTGATGCGGAGAGTATTTATCGTCTGCAAGTTCCTGCTCTTTCTGCAGGACGTATCCCTGCCTATCTGAAGGCAAACCTGCTGGCTGCCCGTGCTATTAACGATCGTCCCTTGTTCGCAGGATGTATTGGTCCGTTCTCGTTGGCAGGACGTCTTTATGATATGTCGGAAATCATGGTGCTTATCTATGAGAACCCAGATGCTGCTCACACACTGTTGCAGAAGTGCACCGATTTCATTATGAAATATTGTATGGCTTTAAAACTTACGGGGGCTAATGGCGTGGTAATGGCTGAGCCAGCTGCTGGTTTGATGTCGAATGACGATTGCAAGACGTTCTCGTCGCAATACGTAAAACGTATCGTCGAAGCCGTACAGGACGACAACTTTATCGTTGTCTTGCACAATTGTGGAAACACAGGACATTGCACAGAGGCAATGGTCGCAACCGGTGCAGCTGCCTACCACTTCGGTAATAAATGTCGCATGGAGGAAGTCATCCGTGAGGTGCCGCCAACGGCTTTGGCGATGGGAAATATTGATCCTGTCAGTGTCTTTAAAGATGGTATTCCATCACAAATGCGAGCAGCAGTCATTGACCTTTTGGAAAAGACAAAGGGGTATCCTAATTTCGTGCTGTCCAGTGGCTGTGACACACCGCCACACACACCACTGCATAACATTGATGCATTCTTTAAAGCTTTGGCCGAATACAATCAGCAGTGACGGAGAAAACCCTGACATATGACGAACTGAAGATTACCCTTGCTGATATCTACGAACAGATGGGGTATCATGATGCGCAGCCTGATGAGGCGACACAACAGGAGACACAGTTAATCATCAACGAGGTGCGCCAATGGTTGCGCCCGCAGTTCTGTTATCTGGTCGTTCCTGAACAGCCAGACTTTGATATGGGAAAGATTATCCTTCGTCAGCTGCGAGGTTCTCAGGCCTACGTTCTTTTCATCTGCACCAGTGGCGGGGGATATGAAGCATATCAGCAACGGTTAAAGGACCAAGGCGATATGGTGCGCGTATTCATTGCCGATGCTTTGGGCTCTGTCATTGCAGAGAAAACGGCAGACCAGATGGAATGTCATCTGCAGGAGAGTATTGAAAAACTTCATTGGCATCACACCAATCGTTTCTCGCCAGGCTATTGTGGTTGGCATGTATCTCAGCAACAACGGCTTTTTCCTATGTTTAACGAACATACCTGTGGCGTCCGCCTGACGGATTCATCGCTAATGGTGCCTATCAAGAGTGTTAGTGGTATTATCGGTATTGGTGAAAAAGTCCGCAAGTTGGATTACACCTGCGGACTCTGTGATTTCAAACAGTGTTATAAACGGAAGTCAAAGTTTGCCAAGTAGTTGCTTGGCTACGGTGACTGCAGAGTTGGCGTTGTCGCTGTAGCCATCGGCTCCTATCTCATCGGCAAAGCCTTGTGTGACAGGTGCTCCACCAACCATGACCTTTACTTGGCTACGGATGCCCGCTTCTTCCAGTGCGTCAATCACTTCTTTCATATAGCCCATCGTGGTGGTAAGCAAGGCCGACATACAGAGAATATCCGGCTGGTTCTTCTTGACCTCTTCAATAAACTTGTCTGCCGATACGTCAATACCGATATTGACAACCTCAAAACCACATCCTTCAAGCATAGATGCCACGAGGTTTTTTCCGATGTCGTGGAGGTCTCCTTTCACAGTACCGATAACCACCTTACCTATGGCAGTACTGGTTGCTCCTGACATCATAGGTTTAAGTAGTTCCAACGCGGCTTTCATGGCGCGTCCGGCCATAAGTAGTTGGGGAACAAAGGCCTGTCCGTCTTGGAATCGCTGGCCGACCTCACCCATGGCTCGAATCATCTGCCCGTTGATCAGGTCTTGAGGAACTGCGTTGTGAGCTAAAGCATTTCGGGTTGCTGTAGCGGCATCATCGCTTTTTCCGTTTAAGATGGCTTGGAATAGTTGTTCTTCTGGGGAATCTTGTGGCGTACTTTGGGGTGCGTGGTCGATGGTGCGAACCTCGTTAGTAATGCTTGTCAGAGTTGTTGCCCGCTCTTCGCTCAGTGCGGACAGACGCAGCCCTGGTATGGGCTCAATGGCTTTGGCAATCATACCAATGTGAGCGTCAGTGGTACCACAGCATCCGCCAACAATACTCAGACAATGGTTTTCCAAAAGTGGCCAAAGGTCGGCAACCAAACTCTCAGCAGTCTTGTTGTAGTGTCCGTTACCGTCAGGCATACCCGCATTGGGATAGAGACTGACTCGGGTACCATACCGACTCAGTTTCTGTACCAATGGTGACATAGCTGGTATATCGGCTACACAGTTGATGCCAACAGAATAAATGGTCTTTGCTTCTAACGACTCGATAAATTCAAAGATATTCTGTCCTAGCATATTCTGTCCGTTGACTGTAGAAACATTGAAACTCAGCATGATGGGTTTTTGAGGGGCAATACGCTTCGCCTCCTCTATAGCTATCCGGGCATTTTCAACATCGAAAATGGTCTCAATGAGCAAGACGTCTACACCACCATCCACTAATGCTTGTATCTGTTCGGCATAAGCCTCTCGAAGCAGGTCTTTGCTAAGCGGTTCTCCACTGGTCGCTACTGATGTCGTGCGACTGGTCGGTCCAATACTACCTGCTACAAAACGCGGATGGTCTGGGGTGGAGAATTCGTCAGCACATTTGCGAGCTATCTGTGCTGCTGCCAGGTTGATGTCGCGACAGCATCCTTGTAGGCCGTAATCGCTCATTGAGATACGTTGCGCATTAAATGTGTTGGTTTCGATGATGTCGGAACCTGCCTGAAGATATTTGCGGTGGATGTCGCTTACCACAAAGGGCGCAGTAAGTGATAACACGTCATTGCAACCCTTCAACTCCTTGGGATGATTGGCAAAACGTGCACCACGGAAATCCTCCTCACGCAGTTCGTATCGCTGAATCATGGTACCCATAGCTCCGTCAAGTAAGAGTAATCGGTCTTTGGGGAGTTCGCTCGTATTATTAGTCCCACCAGTTATACCAGCCTCTACTTTCTTAATAATCTCGGCCACTTCACGGTCGGCTTCATCGGTCATGTTGGCAGGGTGTAGGTTGCGGCTGTGATTGAAATCGTCTACGATTTTTAGTGCTTGTTCTACTTCACGCTCATGGTGAAAGTCCATCTCCAGATGTACTCCATCGCCACCGATATGGTCGAGAAGTGGTCTCAGTTCATCCAGTGTTACCCAGCATGCCATGATACTCTTGCCGCCTGCCAGAATCTTCTTGTACAGGTCGTACCATTTCGGGCTGCCGCCCTGTGGCTCGCCAACGCCGGGAGTCCATTGGATAGCGTTCAGCTCTTTGATTTCCAGCAAGGCGTCCAGATGGTGCATGGCTCCGACACCGTCAAGATGATACAATGTATAGTCAATCTTCTGACATTGTTCACGGATAAAGGGTTGTACGAAACGGCGATAGTCATCAACGCTAATCATCGTTGAAATGTCACTTTGTAGTTTCGACATCTTACCAGGCGCCCAGGAAGAGAAGTAGCAGAATGCCATTTCGTCACCCTCGCGGATAATGTCGTACAACTCGTCAAAAACTTGGAAGTAAATGTCGTTAATCTGTTGCATCTGTTGCTCCAGGACCTCAGGCTGCATCACGGTGTCAAGCAGCACCTTGTCAGTGCCCTTAATGGCAGCAAGAACGTCGAGCCCTTCCATTAAGTCGGGCATCCCTACGTAGTAATGTCCTTTTGCCTTTTTCTTGCAGGCTCGTAGCAACTCTTTGTGTAACAGCCAGTTGGGGTGGTTGGGATCAAACTTTATCTCGTCCGTATAATTGGGATTAGGGTGAATCCAAATAGTATCTTCACCGCCTTCAAAAACACCACCCAGTATCGCAGCTAGCGAGCCTGGTCCCAGTTGGGTGTTTGCTACGGGAAGCATGTCGGCCATCAGACTCGAGTGTGCCACATACCAGTCTAAGTATTCTGCACGCCATTCCGGGTCGAACCATCGTTGGTTCAAATCCTTGTAAGGCTTAGGCTCCGGAACGTCAGCATGCGGTTTTACACCCTCTTGAAAGTGTTCCCACATGTTGAGTACGATGCCTTTGTGGTTCCACCAATTGATATAATGCTGTTTGGTCTCTTCGAGATTCGGTTTCCAAGTATTCATTGTTAGTTCGTTTTATCTATAGACGGGTTGATAGACGAAATGTCATCAGACATACATGAGCCCGCTCAATACCATGTCGCTGACAAATAATCCTTTGCGAGTCAGGGCTAACTTGTTGTCTTGCAGTTGTAGCAAACCATCATTGAGGAACGTCTGTGCCTCCTTGATACAATAGTGGCGGAAATGGTTGTCAAGTGTGGTGAGGTCTAGTCCTTCTTTGGTTCTTAAAGCTACCGTTATGCGGTCGTTATAACGGGTGTCGTCATCCAGCAACTCTTGTTCGCAGGGAATGATACCTTGTTCAATGGATTGGATGTACTGATTGATATCGCTGATGTTCCAGCTTCTGCTCTTTTGGTCAAAGCTATGCGCAGCAGCTCCTAGTCCGATATATGGTACATCATGCCAATAGCAGCTGTTGTGTTGTGAACGGAACCTTGGTTTAGCGAAGTTGCTGATCTCATAATGCTCATAGCCTGCTTGTGTGACTTTGTCAATGAGTTGTTCGTACATCTGTCGTTCTGTCTCTTCGTCGCATGGATTGGTGCGCATCCGATAAAGTGGCGTACCTTCCTCAACCATAAGACAGTAGGCCGAGATGTGCTCCACGTCCAAAGTCAATGCCGCTTCAATGTCGCATAGCCAATCCTCCAACGTCTCGTCAGGGAAGCCATACATCAAGTCAATGCTGATGTTATGGATACCAGTTTCCCTTAATAATTTTACGGCGTTAGTCACTTGCTCTGACGTGTGTCGCCGGTGCAAGAATTTTAGCCGTTGGTCGTTGAAAGTCTGGGCACCCATAGAAACTCGATTGATGGGAAGCAGTGACAACGTTTCGGCAAATTCGGGCGTGACGTCGTCAGGGTTACATTCTATGGTGACTTCTGAAGCAGCAGAAGGCAAAGCGTTGAAGATCTGTTGTAATTGTGTCGGAGTCAATAGGCTAGGCGTACCACCTCCCAAGTAGATTGTATTCAGAGGTTCTTTTAATTCCTGCTGTCGCAACTGCCATTCACGGCATAGAGCATTGACATACTGCTGGCGCTTCTCCATCTTTGTGGTGGAGTAGAACCCGCAGTAGATGCAACGACTTCTGCAAAATGGAATATGAAGGTAGATTCCTGCCATAGTGATGGCAAAGTTACAAAAATAATATGAATAATGTATAATGCATTTGGAATTATCCTGTTTTTTATGTCAATATCGTCGGATAATTACTAATAAAGTTTAATATTTGAAAGGAATCGTTGGTTTTTTGCGGAGAAATGTCTACCTTTAGCCTCCGATAACTGAAACATTAACAACTTAAAACAATAGCCTTATGAAAGTTTATCAAACTAGCGAGATTAAAAACATTGCATTGCTTGGCAGTGCGGGTAGCGGCAAGACCACACTTGCCGAGAGTATGCTTTATGAAGCTGGAATCATCAAACGCCGCGGTACGGTAGAGCAGAAGAATACCGTCAGCGACTATTTCCCAGTAGAGCAAGAGTATGGTTACTCAGTATTCTCTACTGTCTTTCATGTGGAATGGAACAACAAGAAGCTTAACATCATCGACTGCCCAGGTTCTGATGACTTCGTAGGAGGCGCCATCACGGCACTGAACGTGACCGATCAGGCTGTTATCCTCATCAACGGTCAGTACGGTCCTGAGGTTGGAACACAGAATGCCTTCCGTTATACCGAGAAGTTGCAGAAGCCCGTTATCTTCCTCGTCAACCAGTTGGATCGCGAACATTGCGACTTTGACGTCATCCTGTCGAACATGAAGGAAATCTATGGTGACAAGTGCGTTCCCGTGCAGTATCCTATTGCTACAGGTCCTGGTTTCAATGCCGTTATCGACGTGCTGCTGATGAAGAAGTATTCTTGGAAGCCCGAGGGTGGTGCGCCTATCATCGAGGACATCCCTGCCGAGGAGATGGATAAGGCCAAGGAACTCCATGCTGCTCTTGTTGAGGCTGCTGCTGCCAACGACGACACCCTGATGGAGAAGTTCTTCGAGAGTGAGAGTCTGACCGAGGACGAGATGCGCGAAGGTATCCGTAAAGGTCTTGTCACCCGTTCTATCTTCCCCGTTTTCTGCGTTTGCGCAGGCAAGGATATGGGAGTTCGCCGTTTGATGGAATTCTTGGGTAATGTCGTTCCTTTCGTCAGCGAGATGCCTAAGTTGCACAACACCCGTGGCGAGGAGATTAATCCTGATGCTGCCGGTCCTACATCCGTTTATTTCTTCAAGACAGGTATGGAACCACACATTGGTGAGGTTAGCTACTTCAAGGTGATGAGTGGAACGTTGAAGGCAGGTGCTGACCTGACCAACGCCGACAGAGGCTCTAAGGAGCGTCTGGCTCAGCTCTACGTTTGTGCTGGTGCTAACCGTATCGCCGTTGACGAGTTGCAGGCTGGTGACATTGGTTGCACCGTGAAGTTGAAAGATGTGAAGACGGGCAACACGTTGAACGATAAGGACAGCGAGAACCGCTTCGACTTCATTAAATATCCTAACTCGAAGTACTCTCGTGCCGTTAAGGCCGTCAATGAGAGCGAGACCGAGAAGATGATGGCTGCGCTCACCAAAATGCGTCAGGAAGATCCTACATGGGTTGTCGAGCAGTCTAAGGAACTTCGTCAGATCATCGTTCACGGTCAGGGAGAGTTCCACCTGCGTACCCTAAAGTGGCGCATGGAGAACAACGAGAAGATTCAGATTCAGTATGAGGAACCCAAGATTCCTTATCGTGAGACCATCACGAAGGCCGCTCGAGCTGACTATCGTCATAAGAAACAGTCGGGTGGTGCCGGTCAGTTCGGTGAGGTACATCTTATCGTTGAGCCTTATGCCGATGGTATGGAGCTGCCCAGCGTCTTTAAGTTCGGTGGTCAGGAGTTCCGCATGAACGTGAAGGGTCAGGAAGTCATCGACCTCGACTGGGGTGGTAAGCTGGTCTTCGTCAACTCTGTTGTCGGTGGTGCTATTGACGCTCGCTTTATGCCTGCCATCCTCAAGGGTGTGATGGAGCGCATGGAACAAGGTCCGCTTACGGGTTCGTATGCACGCGACGTTCGCGTCATCGTCTATGATGGTAAGATGCACCCCGTAGACTCTAACGAACTCTCGTTCATGCTTGCGGCTCGCAATGCCTTCTCTGCTGCTTTCCGCGAGGCAGGACCGAAGATTCTGGAACCCATCTACGACCTCGAGGTATTCGTACCAGCCGACTATATGGGTGACGTGATGTCCGACTTACAGGGTCGTCGTGCCCTCATCATGGGAATGGACTCAGAGGCCGGTTATCAGAAGCTCAGTGCCAAGATTCCTTTGAAGGAGTTGTCTAACTACTCCATCGCGCTCTCGTCACTCACTGGTGGACGTGCTTCGTTTACCACCAAGTTTGCTTCCTATGAACTCGTTCCGAACGATATTCAGCAGGAGCTCATCAAGCAGCATGAGGCTGAGGCTAAGGAAGATGAATAATGAAAATGATAGAAGAAAAGGAAAGGGAACCCAACAGAGGGTTCCCTTTTCTTATGCAAACTTAACAAGAATGCGGAACACTTTGGCAGGTGCCTCCATCCATTGTTTCATTGCCTCTTCGGCTTGTTCCGGATTTACCTCATTGGAAATCAGGATGTCGTAGGGTGGGTTGTTTTTCTCGAGATAGCGGATGACACCTTCGAAATCCTCTGGCTGGGCATTGCGCGAGCCGCGGATGTCCAGTTCTTTCTGCACGAAGAGCTTGGTGGTGAACTGAACGTCCTGCTTGGCATAGCCGATGCAAACGACACGACCGGTAAAGGCTACCTCGTTAACCGCCATCTGGTATGTCACAGGAGCACCGACAGCCTCGATGACGACATCAGGACCAGCCCCACCGGTTATCTCCTGTAGGCGCTCGTGAACATTCTCCTTGGCAGAATTGATGGTGTATTCAGCTCCCAAACCACGTACAATGGCCAGCTTCTCGTCGTCCATGTCGCAGGCAATTACCTTGGCGCCGCGCATGATGGCGCGAACCACGGCACCTACGCCCACCATGCCACAACCAATGACCATCACGGTATCAGTGTCAACAACCTGAGCGCGGCTGACGGCATGGAATCCTACAGACATAGGCTCGATGATGGCAGCATGCTCCACGGTGATGTTACCGATAGGAATGACCTTCTGCCAGGGAACGGCGATATATTCACGCATGGCACCGTTGCGCTGAACGCCCAGCGTCTCGTTGTGCTGGCAAGCGTTGTAGCGGCGGTTCTTGCATGAAGGACAGTGTCCGCAGTTGGTGTATGGATTGACGGTGACAGCCATGCCTGCCTTCAGGTGAGCAGGAACATTAGCACCCGTCTCAGCAATCTCTGCACCAATCTCATGACCAGGAATCACTGGCATCTTCACCATCGGGTTCAGTCCGCGATAAGTGTTTAGGTCACTTCCGCAGAAGCCCACATAATGTATCTTGAGCAGCACCTCGTCTGCTCCGCATTGAGGTTTCTCAATGTCTACAACCTTCATCACGGAAGGTTCTGTAATCTGTATTGCTTTCATTCGCTCATATTTTTAATATACGGTAATTCTTTCAGTTCGCCGAAACCAAAGAAGCGACGGGCATTGTCAGAGAGGAAGAGCTGTTTCTCCGCGTCGTTCAGCGCCTGGGATTTCGTGACGAAGTCGTACGACATCTTATAGGTAATTGCCGTAATGGTGCGCGGATAGTCCGAGCCCCACATCAGTTTCTCGATGCCTACTTCGTCAGCCGCTTCCTGTATGGCGCGAACAGCTGACGGGAAGGGGTAGAACTCGTCGTTGAAGAGCCACGTGATGCCGCCGCTCTCCACGTAGACGTTCTCGTGGCGTGCCAGTCGAATCTGTGACATCCATCCCGGACGCGTCACCATGCCGAAGTGTCCGATGACTATTTTCAACTGTGGACACTCACTGATAATCTCTTCCATCTGTCCAACCTGTACGTCGCCGTCAGCGAGTTCGATGCCGAGAATGGTGCCGCGGTCTTCCATCAGGTGCATCAGCTGCATCATCTCGTCGTTGAGGAACTGCTGTGGTAGTCGCGCAGCGGGAATCTTCAACCCACGGAAACCCTGTTGGATGAGCGCTTCGCCTTCAGCGAGGAATCCAGCCTTCCGAGTGTCCGGCATTCCGAAGCAGAAGAAGCGGTCGGGGTATTCGTGCTGCACTTGCATCAGATAGTCGTTCTGCAGTCCGTCGATAAATTCCTGTGTAATGACGGCGGCTGATACTTGCGCATAGTCCATGTTCGACAGGAATCGCTCTGCAGTGTTCTGTCCGTCCGTCATATAAGGAGGCAACATCTGCCGCTCTTCTCCAAAGAAAAGGCTACGGCTGCGGTTCGGTTCCAACGGGTGAATGGGCGAGCCATTTACCACCGTGTCGACATTCAGCCACAAGTGGGCATGCGCATCAATTATCTTACATCTTACTTCTTCCATCAGACATCTTTATGTGTTCGCCCATGAAACCCGCTGTTGGTCACCGATGATGTCACGTACTTCCTTGACCAGTTCTTCGTCCATCGGTTCACTGAGATATTCCAGGTTTTTCCTAATGGCTTCTGGACGGGTAGTACTGAATACGGTTGTTGCTATACGGGGATTGGAACAAGAGAACTGCATGGCGAGTTTCTCGATGGGGTAGCCCTTTGCCTTGCAGTGTTCTGCAGCCTGACGGCATACTTCCACCAATGGCTTGGGAGCCGGGTGCCAGTCGGGCACACCACGTTCTGTGAGCAAACCCATAGAGAAGGGTGATGCGCTCATCACACCAATGTGATGCTGTTCGAAGAAGTCCATAAAGTCTACCAGTTTGTCGTCACACAGACAGTAATGGCAGAAGTTCATGACACTCTCCACCGTGCCTTCCTCCGTGTGCTCAATCACCCAGCGCAGGTTCTCCAGCTGCAGGTCGGTAATACCCACATGCCTGACGACACCCTCTCGTTTCAGTTCATGCAGTGCGGGCAGGGTCTCGTCTACCACCTTCTGCAGTCCGCCTTCCATACGGCCTTGGAACTCAATGTCGTGAACGTTGATGATGTCGATATAGTCGATGTGCAGGCGCTCAAGACTCTCGTAGACACTCTCTTTGGCACGTTTGGCAGAGTAATCCCAGGTGTTGACACCATCCTTGCCATAGCGACCTACCTTCGTCGACAGGTAGAACTTGTCGCGTGGAATGTCCTTCAGGGCTTTTCCCAGTACCGTTTCAGCCTTGTAGTGTCCGTAGTATGGCGACACGTCGATGATGTTGATGCCGGCGTCGACAGCGGCAAATACGGCGTCAATGCCGCGGTGCTCGTCAAAAGAATGGAACACACCGCCCAAAGAAGAGGCGCCGAAGCCTAGCTCCGACACCTTCATTCCTGTATTTCCTAATTCGCGATATTTCATAATGCTCTTACACGTGGAAAGCATCGCTCTCGTTCGGACGGTATGCCTTGCCGTCTTCGTCCTTCACATAAACTTGCAAGTCGGTGAAATAACCGGTCTCTTGCAGCTTCTTCAATTCAGCCTTGGTCTCTTCAAAGCCGTGAAACTCCTTGGCCGATGCGATGTGGTTGGTAAACTCCAGTTTCTTCTTCTCAGTGTCGAGAACAGAGATCCACTCATCCTTGGTGCGATCTCCAATAATGAATTTCATGCTCATAATTGTATAGTTTTAAATAGTTTTATGATGCAAAGATACAAAAAATATTTGTTTGGCAGCAGATAATTGACATTAATTAAACGTAATCGTTATTATTTTATCAATTCTGCGGCTTCTTTGGTCAGATAAGGACGAATCTTGTCGTAGGGAATGCAGAAGCTAGGCATTCCTACGGCGTAGGGCGCTATCTCGTACTGTTGGTAGCCAAATTCCAGTCCTCGCTCTGAGAAGTAGGGTGCAAACTGGGGGAGTGGTATCTTGTTGATGTCTTCCACGCCATTAAGTTGTTCGCTCAGCTCCTCGTCGCTGATCGGGTCTTTGCTGAACTCGGCAAAGTAACTGCGCACACCTTCTTTCAGCATGGCTTGCAGTTTCGGATTCTCCGTAATGCGGAAGAGAGTCTGGTTCTTGATGACAAATTTCTCCGCCTTGCTGTCGTACGCGCTCTCATAGCCGATGCGTTGTCCGTTGCGCTTGCTGAACGTCATACCGTAACCCATATTGAATCCGTGAGCACCACCCGTGAAACCCTCTGTATGTGAGAAATAGCTCACATATTTGTCGGTCTCAATCTGGAAGTAGACGCCTTTGAAGTAACCGTAGGTCATGCCTTCCGCATAGCCTTCTTCCTTGCTTTCGTGCCATATCTTCGCCAACTGCTTGTAACTGTTGACTCCGCAGGCTTCTACGGCAGCCTTTCCGTCTTCATAAAGCTTCACCTGGGGCTTGTCCTCGCCTATCACTGGTTCACCGGAAAGTTCCTCGCAGATGAATTTCCGAATGCTGTCCACGAGAGCTTTTGGACCGTTTTTCGGCCAGATGATGCTGATCTTTACCGATGCGATGCTGTCCTCTTTCTCATACTGTATGGTGTCGAGGGTAAGTTCTATCGGTGTGTCGGGGATTGGCATGCTGTCGACAGCCAGCGAGTCGTTGTTACTGCTGGTGTTAGAAGCACGATGGCCGCACGCTGTTGTCAGCAGTGCGGCCATCATGATATACAGGAAGGTAGATTTCATATTATTCACCTTTGATAGCAGCTACACCGGGCAGAACTTTACCCTCGATAGCTTCGAGCAGAGCACCACCACCAGTAGAGATATAAGAAACCTTGTCAGCCAGACCGAACTTGTTGACACAAGCTACAGAGTCACCACCGCCAATCAGCGAGAAAGCCCCCTCGGCAGTAGCCTTGGCAATAGCATCGCCAATGGCACGAGAACCCGGAGTGAAGGTGTCGCACTCGAAGACACCGGCAGGACCGTTCCACAGGATGGTCTTGGCACCCTTGATAGCCTCGGCGAAAGCCTTCTGGCTCTCAGGACCAGCGTCAACACCCTCGAAGCCAGCGGGTACGTTGTTGGCAGGGCAGGTGATAATCTCAGAACCGGGCTTTACGGTCATGGTGTCGAAGTCGAGGCCGTTGGTAGCGGTGCAGTCGGAACCCAGCACGAGCTCTACGCCGTTCTTCTTGGCCAGTTCCTCAACGCCCAGGGCTACGTCCAGCTTGTCCATCTCAACGATAGAGTCGCCAATCTCGCCGCCGTGAGCCTTTGCGAAGGTGTAGGTCATACCACCGCAGAGGATGAGCTTGTCAACCTTGCCGAGCAGGTTCTCGATGATGCCAATCTTAGAAGACACCTTAGAACCACCCATGATGGCTACGAACGGACGCTTGATGTTTGACAGCACGTTGTCAACAGCCTGAACCTCCTTCTCCATCAGCAGGCCCAGCATCTTGTTGTCAGCGTCGAAGTAGTCGGCGATGACAGCGGTAGAAGCGTGCTTGCGGTGAGCAGTACCAAAAGCGTCCATCACGTAGCAGTCAGCATACGATGCCAACGTTTTTGCAAACTCCTTCTGGCTCTGCTTCATAGCCTTCTTAGCCTCGTCGTATGCAGGATCAGCCTTGTCAATGCCTACGGGCTTGCCTTCCTCCTCAGGATAGAAACGCAGGTTCTCCAGCAACAGAGCCTCGCCCATCTTCAGAGCCTTGGCAGCATCCTGAGCCTTAGCGCAGTCGGGGGCAAAAGCAACGGGAACGCCCAGAGCCTTCTCGACAGCCTCGCGAATCTGACCCAGTGACTTCTTCATATCTACCTTGCCTTTGGGCTTGCCCATGTGCGACATGATGATGACAGCACCACCGTCAGCCAAAATCTTCTTCAGCGTGGGCAGAGCACCGCGGATACGGGTGTCATCCGTAATCTTACCATTCTCGTCCAGGGGTACGTTGAAGTCTACACGTACGATTGCCTTTTTGCCGGCAAAGTTCATTTCATTGATAGTCATAATATTAATGTATTTAAATGTTGAATATTCAAAACTGGACGCAAAGATACAAATAATAAGTGAAAAGTGAAAGGTGAAAAGGGAAAAATTAAGTCTTTTTTGCGAAGTATTCATAATAATGTAAAATAGAGTTTGCAAAACTCAGAGAAAACTATTACCTTTGCATGCCAAAACAGAAAAAAACGTATAGATTAAAATGGAACCAATCAAGAATATTCCCGTCCTGTTGTTGACGGGTTATCTGGGCAGTGGTAAGACCACGTTGTTGAATCGTATCCTGAAGAATCAGGAGGGTATTAAGTTTGCAGTTATCGTCAATGACATCGGCGAGGTGAACATCGACGCCGACCTGATAGAGAAGGGTGGAGTAGTGGGCCAGCAAGACGACTCGCTGGTAGCCTTGCAGAACGGCTGCATCTGCTGCACGCTGAAGATGGACTTGGTGAAGCAGTTGCAGGACATTCTGGCCATGAAGCGCTTCGACTACATCGTCATCGAGGCCAGCGGCATCTGCGAACCGGCACCCATTGCCCAGACCATTGTCAACATTCCCTCGCTGGGTCCGGAGTATGTGAAGGACGGCTACCTGCAGCTGGACTGCATCGTGACCGTGGTGGATGCGTTGCGTATGCGTGACGAGTTCCGCAACGGCAACGACCTGATGCGCAAGAACATTGACGAGGAGGACATTGAGAACCTGGTCATTCAGCAGATAGAGTTCTGCGACATCATCCTGCTGAACAAGGCTTCGGAGGTCAGCAAGGAGGAGTTGGCCGAGGTGCGCCAGATTATCCGCGCCATTCAGCCGAAAGCAGAGATCATAGAGTGTGATTATGGCAACGTGGACTTGGACAAGATTATCCACACCGAGAAATTCAACTTCGAGGAAGTTGCCACCTCTGCCACCTGGGTTCGTGAGTTGGAAGGTCACGACGATGATGATGACGACGATGACGACGATCATCATCATGCCCATGAGTCCCATTCGCCCCATTCGCCCCATGATGATCACCACTACCACCATCACCACGACGAGGGCGAGGCCGAAGAATACGGCATAGGCACCTTCGTCTACTATGCCCGTCGCCCGTTCGATTTAGGACTCTTCGACGACTTCGTTGCCCGCAAGTGGCCCAAGAGCATTATCCGTGCCAAGGGAATCTGCTATTTCAAAGGCGAGGAAGACATCTGTTATGTCTTCGAGCAAGCTGGCCGTCAGGTGTCGTTGCGCAATGCCGGCCAGTGGTATGCCACGATGCCCAAGGACGAGCTCGACCAGATGATGGCACAGAACCCGCAGCTCCGTAACGATTGGGACGACCAGTACGGCGACCGCATGCAAAAACTGGTCTTCATCGGGCAACACCTCGACAAAGACCAGATTACGGAAGCACTCGACTTCTGTTTAATATAACGATACTTTCACACCGGCAGTCACCCATGCGCCCGGCTGTGGCACGTTGCCGTAGTCGACGTATCGGTGACTGGTCAGGTTGTTGCCTGCTATATATATAGAATAGGTGTCGGCATCCCACGCCAGTCGAGCGTCGACCACACTGTAGGGGTGGTAGGGCTGTATCTGGCCGTCGGTGTCGGTATAGGAGCCCATGCGGTCCTGCCAGCGATAGTTGACGGTCAGGTTCAGCTGTTCGGCGATGTGCATCTGCAACTGGGCCGTCAGTTTGTGGCGCAGATACTCCAGCGAGTATTGCGACTGGAGGTATTCCGGCGTGTCCTTCGACTGGTGGAGGTAGCAGTAGGAGAGTTGACAGTTGACAGGTGACAGTTGAGAGGTGGGAGTTGACAGTTGACAGTTGACAGTTGTCTCGACGCCCAGGGTGTTGACTTTGGTCAGGTTGACGCTCTGCCAGGGGGCGTCCTGTTCGCGCGTGTCGCGGACCCAGTCTATCATGTCGCGCGAGTGGTGGTGGAAGACGGCGGCCTTGGCCGTCAGCCATCGGTTGCTGAACTTGACGCCGCCCTCCACGGCGCGCAGCTCCTCGGGCTTCAGGTACTTGTCGGCCTTATGTCCGCCCACGCTGTAGTACAGTTCGGTGAACGACGGCATACGCAGCGACGAGTTGTAGGAGGCGTAGACCTTCCAGTTGTCGCCTATGCGATAGCTAGCGTCAATGCCGGGATAGATGGTGAAAGGCATCTCGTTCCACGTATTCTTGATGGCGAGGAAGCCTGCCGACAGCGTGAACCGGCTGAGCAGGATGTTGTGCTCCAGGTGGAACGAGAGGTTCGAGCGGTTCAGGCCGAAGAGGTAGTCGCGGTCCGTTCCGCTGATGTGCTTCGGCTGGTTGAGCGGCTCGCCCAGGTTGCCGCTGATGATGTCCTCGTTGCGGAACTCGGCTCCCAGGGCCGTGCGGCCCAGTAGCCAGTCGAAATAGCTGTTCAGGTTGATGCCGAAGACATCGGTGCGGTGGTAGTTGAACGGCACCTTGGCCTCCGTGCCGCGTATGAGTTCGAAACGGTCATAAGAGCGATTCCAGTAGATGGAAGGGCTGAGGTGAATGTATCCACCGGTCTCGCCCTTAATGGCCGTATATATCTTCGTGGTTTTCTCGTATTGTTCGTCGAACTTGGCACTGTAGAAGGTGTTCGATCCGAACCCCTTCATGGACAGTCCTGCATGCCAGGATATTTTAGGGGTGAGAGATGAGTGGTGAGAGGTGAGAGAGTAGCTGCCTTGATAGTACACCTTTCCGCCCGAATAGTCGCTGTTCAGCGCACCCGACTTGGCACGCTGGTAACCGTCGCTGCGGGTGTAGCTCGCGGAGAGTTGAGAGGTGAGAGCGGAGAGGGGAGAGGTAAGAGCAATGCGCCCTGCTGTTGACAGGTAGCCGAACGAGCCACCCTCACCTCTTACTTCTGACCTCTTACCTCTAACCTCTCTCCTCTCACCACTTTTAGTTACGATATTGATCGCTCCCAGCAGCGACGACGTGCCATACACACGTCCGGCAGGACCCTCCAACACCTCAATGCGCTCGATGTCAGAGATGTCACAGGGGAAGTCGAAGGCATTGTGACCCGTCTGTGGGTCGCAGATGTTGATGCCGTTCAGCAGAATCGTTATCTGCTCACTCGTGCCGCCCCGGATGCTCACATCCGTTTGAGCACCGATAGGACCGCGCTGGCGTACATCTACGCCAACAGCCATCTTCAGCAAATCGTTAATACTTTGTACTGGCGCCGCCTGAATGTCCTCGCGGCTCAGTACAGTGACCATTCTCGCGGCTTGCCCAAGTGCAAGCGGTGCGCGTGAGCCCGTCACCTCGACGTCGTCGAGCGTCGCCTCCTTCTCTGCAATGCGCGTGGTGTCGCTGGTCTCCTCGTCGGTGCTGACGTGACGGCTGGCAGCCGTTGCCGACTGCAACGTTGCCACACTCAGCACACCGATGGTAACGACGCGACCCAGGCAAGCAAACAAGGCATACCCCTTCCGTGTAAACTGTCGGAAGCGGAGGGCTTTGCGCTGATTGAAAATTGGTTTGTACATAATGTGATTGATAAAAAAGTCGTGCAAAGGTACGAATAAGCGAGAAGAAAACCAAAAGAATTTTGAGTTTTCTCGAGCGTGAGTACCTTCGACCGCAGGTCAGAGGTACGAATAAGTGAGCACAATGAAAAACAAAAATCGTTTATTTTTCAATAATGGTTTTGTAGAAAACCAAGGCGATATCGGCATAGCAGTAGAGTGGGGTGCTATGTGTCTTGATAATATCTGTGTGGTAATGGCGTTGTGACTGCATGTTCAGGATTGCGTTCCAAGAATCTGTGAACGAACGGTTATAGGCAGTGGCGAGAAAACGAACCTGTGCTTCTTTCGGTAGTTTCAGAAGTTGCGGATGGCGTTGTTGTAAAAGTCTGATGAAGAGGGCAAGATAGCGACATTGCCCTTGTTCTGTACTGAGTCGCCTAATGCGACTTCTACGTACCTCATTGTTGTCTTGCAGGTTGAATACGAATCCGTATTCTTTCGATAGTGCAGACACGTTCCAAGCTGTTTCCACTTCTTCTGCAAACGAAGGCTTCATCTGGAAACGACCAATGGAGAAATTGGCACCCGCAATGCCCCGGCTGACGTATAACCCATTGACGGCAGCCTGTTCTATCTGGTCTTTCCACTTGCTGTAGCGGATGAGTTCAGGGAAAATGATAGCCTCGGCTATTCGACTATCGACATCAAAGAGGTCGAATTCCTTCTTCCATTCGCTGTGGTGTTCAATAACGTAATTGGCTGCAATGGCCCAATTGCTGCCGAACACCTTGGGGTAATTGACAGAAAAGGCTGTGGCACTGCTCATCACGAGCAATAGCCACAGCATGATAGCATGTTTCACTTCTTGTATGTGCATTTCTGTATCTTGTTGCCGTCGAAGACAATCCACTCCAGACGGTCAGTGTTAGACGTAAAAGCAGCAGGAACGTAAGTTGTCATGCCGTGGACGATGAGTTCGCCCGACTTGCTGTACTCTACGGTACGCTTGCCACTGCGGCTCTTATAGGTTCCATAAGGAATATTTTCTTGATTGGCTCCCTTCTTCAGTCGTGCATCAGCCTCCTTATTGATGGTTTGAAGCTCGTCTTCGCCAATCTTGCGGAACTTGCCATTCTCAACGACGGCATATTCCTCTGTGTCTTCGTTATGGGCTAACAACGGCCATTTGCCTCCTGGTGTCTTGAAGTCGCTGACGCCACCGATGTGTCCACCGCACTCCCATGCACAGAACTCCCAGCCTTTTGGCAGCTCGTAAAGCGACGCTGTGCAGACAGGCGATGCCTTCAGCTTAGGCAACTCCTTATATGCCTTGTCAAGAAGGTTGCCCACCATGATAACGGCATTAAGATCCATACGTACTAAAGCGCACTCAGGCAGATCACCGCTTGCCACGACCTCACGCGACAAACTGGAGAATTTAGCAGCCATCTTTTTCACTTCAGATATTTGGCGCTCCAGCGAAGCACGGTATTCCTTGGCAGCTTCCAGACGATAGTTGTAGAGCAGCTTATCGGCATCGTCGTAGAGAGCGTCAATTTGACTGGCATCGTCAATAGCACATACATCATCGTACAATTTCTGCAGTTTTCCTTCATATTTCTTGGAAATACCAGTATAGCTATGCTGCTCCTCGCGTTCCATGAATTTTATGTAGTCCTGCATCAGTTTGCCAATCTTAGCCTCATAGCCGTTAAGAGCAGCAGTCATCTGTGTTGTCTGCTTGCTGAAGTTGCTGGCGTTCATAGCCATTTTCTGCATTTTCTGCATAAACTCTGGATGTTGGCGGATATAGGCTTCCTGCTCCTTCTCGCTCATTTTCTCGAAACGTTGCATCTCTGCCTGATCAACGTTGCCGCCGGTAATCTTCATCAATATCTTCTGACGGAGAGGCTCTTTCTTCGAGTCGGGCACATTCTCGTCATTCAGCATAGCCAATTCCTCTTTGGTCAGACCGAACAAATCCTGAATCTTGCGCTCCCATTTCTGACGAAGTGCTTCCGTCTCAGCATCAGAACAGCCGTTGGCACCAGCCTGCAACTGCTCGGCACGAGCCAGCACGGCAGCAATTTTCTGGGTGTAGGCATCGCGCTCTTCCATGGTGCTGCGAGCCATCTTTTCTGCAGAGGGCAATGGGGGTAGTTCGTTCATCAAGGCCGTAGCCGATGACGATTTACTGGGTGTTATGACCCCATCCCATGTGATCGTTACAGTTTTACGCTTGGGGACAATATCACTGCCTTGCGCAACGGAAAGTTTCGAAGCATCAGCGGGTTCGTCACTGTCAGTCTGCTGTTCATCTTGAGAATCTTTACGATTTTCCTGATTCCCCAAAACAGCCTGCTGAGCTTTCTGCTTCAATTTTTTCAGGAAGCCCTGAGCATTGGCGTCTGCCGTGCTGAGCATCAGCAGTGCCGTCATCATCATGACAATCTTTTTCATAAGCATATACTATTTCTTGATAAATTCCACACGGCGGTTCTTGGCTCGTCCTGCCTCCGTCTTGTTGTCGGCAACGGGTTCGTGAGAGCCCTTACCTACAGCACGAAGATTGAAACCATCGACACCAAGTCCTTCTAATGCTTTTACGATTGCTTCTGCACGCTGCTGGGAAAGAGGGTCGTTAATCTTGTCTGATCCTTGATTATCCGTATGCCCTTGAACCTCGAAACGGACATTGGGGTTCTTCTTCATATAGTCGGCAACTTTCATGATTTCAATCATCGACTCCTGTTTCAGGGTCGCCTTTCCAGTGTCGAAGAGGATGTTGTTGGTGACAAACTTACCCGTCTCCTGAATGGCTTTCTCTACAGCAGACACATCCTGAGCATTACGGTCATAGAGCGCAACGGCACCCTTGGCAATCACCACGTTGCGGATGAAGGTGAGATTCTTGTATTCGAAAGGAACTTGGAAGCACATCCATGTAGGCTGGTTGACACGTGGCAGGTTCACTACACGCTTGTCGTTGAAATATACCTTCAGGGCGCGCTTGTTGAACGACAGTGCTACATGGTTCCAGCCTTTCTTGAACGAGTATTCAAAAGCACCATCCTTATTTCCATTGAATATATAGCCATGCTCTCTGGTATCGCAGACACCATGCATCAGTACGAAGGCTGTCAGATCGCCCACATCGTGTCCCTCGCCAGGAAACTCGGAACGGTCTTTGGTAACAGCAAGAATCAGCTTCATGTCGTTAAGAGCGACATCGTCCTTGCTGTTCCAATAGTAGAAGTCATACTCGATGGTAAATTCCTCTGGTAGATAAGCGCCCTGCTCCTTGATGAGTGGTTGTATCTGTGCATTGTCCGTTGGATTGATAGCCTTCACACCGCCCAGGGTCTTGGTCTCTACGGTTCCACTGAACATATCCCACTTAGACGGAAACTCGCCCACCTGTTCGGCAGTAACATCGTCCTGGAACAAGATTACGGAGCCACGCTTGAAATCGGAAGAAGTGGTGGCCTGTGGCTGTTCGTCAGAAGCACTCGTAGAACTGTCGTCAGCATCGTTGCGATTCTTCTCGGAACTTTTCTCTTTCTTCTTGCCGTCAAGCACGTCATCCATTACTTCATCGGTTTCGCGCTCTACTTTGTTTTCGATTTTGTCCTTCACTTTTTCTACGGCTTTGTCCTTTAGCTTCTTTAAAAAGCCTTGAGCGTTAGCGTCCATACTCATGGTAAGGAGCAGAGCAAGAGCAATAGTCCATTTTTTCATGTTCATAGTTCCTTAATAGTTTTTGTTAATAGTTTATTTTAAAAGCTTTCCCAAAATTAGGCATTTTAGGTCAACTTGTATTCTAAAATCCACCAAAATAATTGGAATATACCTGTTTTTCCACCCTTTTGGGTGGCGAATTTGGCGTATAAAATCATTCTTCCACCCAAACAGGTGGAGTGTTTGAAAAGAAATGTTTATCTTTGTAGTCGATATGAAGACAAAACTCCTGATTCTCTTTTTGATGGTCAGCTTTACAGCGATGGCCTATAATGATCATCGTAATGCCAAGGTTGATTCGCTCGAAGCATTGCTGAAGAGTAAGCATCCGCCTACGGGAGATGACTTATTGCGAGCCTATGACGAGTTGATGCGAGGGTGGTTGCCTATTGACGGACAGAAAGCGAGTTATTATGGAAAGAAGGCTTTAGCCCTGAGCTACGAGCGAAACGGACTGAGAATCAGACAGAACGTGCTTCGTCTGTTTGCTCAGATGTACTATGCCCGCGAGGATTTTGACGAAGCCATTCGACTGTTCAGTCAGGCTTTGGCAGTTGTAGATACAATGAAGCATGACAGCCGATACACACAGAAAGACATCGATGACGCCCGCTCATGTATCTATGGTGCTATCGGCAATGTTTACAACCTGCAGGACAAACACCACTTGGCTATTCATTACTATCAGATGGCACTTCCAATTTTCGAGAAATATAACTGGCTTGAGAGCCAGGCTGTCCTGTTTCACAATATCGGAGAACTGTATTACACGATGGGCAATGAGCAAGAAGCTGAGCAGAACTACCTGAAAGCGATTGAGAAAGGGACTGCTGCTCGTGATTCGCTGATGATTGCAATGGGACGCAAGGGACTTCTTCGTCTCTATGTGGGACAGGACGACTATTCAAAGGCATTACGGGTGGCTGAGCCTTGCTTTGCCTACTATCGGGCTCACAAAGCGGAGGAGGTAGAAGATTATCCCGTGGTTCTGGCTTCGCTGACACGCCTCCATTTGATGAAAGGGTATCAAGACATTGCCGCTGCCAAGAAATATGCAGAAGAAGCTCTCTTGTTGGTGGACAGCTTGATTTTCGAGCACCAGAGCGATATCTTTGCAGCATGTAGCGAACTGGCTATGGCTGAGCATCAGTGGGGAAAGGCTCTTTTCTATGCACAACGAACCATCCATCCTGATTCACTGGCAACAAGTGCCGATGCAAGCTGCTATCGTCTTCTTGCTGAAATATACATGCAATTGGGACAGAAAGACAAAGCCAGACTGTATATTAATAAGATGTATGAGTTGATGTCGCGTTATTCTACAGACCACTATCAAAGCGGACTGTCACAGATGGAAGTGCTCTACGAAACGGAAAAGAAGGAGGCACAGATTGCATCTTTGGGCAAAGAGCGCACTTTATACCGGTGGTTGCTGTTGGCAGCTTCAATTGCCATTGCCGCCTTCGTTGCAGGTGGTATTTTGATGGTTATTGTTCAACGTCGCAAAAAAGCACTGTTGGCAGCCAATGTCGCTTTGGAGACTGAGACTAGGGAACGTCGTATCTTGGCTCAAGACCTGCACGACGGTATTGGTGGCATGCTGTCATTATTGCGACTGAAAATGGAAGACTATAAACGGCAAATCGGACAGCAGGGACAGCAAGAGGAAGTGCTGCCAATGATTGACAATATTCACACGGAGCTGCGCCGTACTGCTCACCACCTCATGCCGGAAGAACTCCTGAAGAACGGATTGGAATCTGCTTTGCGCGACTTTGCCGTTTCTGTTCCTGGTGCTCAGTTTCAAGCCATTGGCAATATTCAGCTGCCAAAAGACAAGGAACTCGTGTTATACCGTTGCGCCTATGAACTGGTGAACAATGTCCTCAAACATACGAATGCCAATCGTATAGACATTCAGTTGATGCAGGATGCTTCAGAGGTGATGCTGACAGTTAGCGACAACGGGCAGGGAATTCCTCTTACGCCTGATGCTTCGTCAGTTGCTGCTGATTCCGGAATGGGATTGCGTAATATCCGGGAACGTATCAGCTCCTGTCATGGTCGTGTTGATATAGCATCGGTCGTGGGGAAGGGGACAGACATTAACGTCATACTACCACTGTGAAAAAATATATTATAGACATCTATATTGTTGACGATCATCGTATGGTGTGTGAAGGCATTGCCAATATCATTAACCAGAGCGAAATCGGTCACGTCAGCTATAGCTTCAACACGTTGGAAACTTGTTGGCAGATGCTCGAGAAGCGGAGACCTGACATTCTGCTGCTCGATATATCGATGCCAGATGGCGACGGCATATCTTTCTGTCAGAAAATCCTTAAGCACTATCCTAAAGTTAAGGTTATAGCACTTACCATTCATGACGAGTACTCCATGATACAGCGTATGATGACTTGTGGCGCACATGCCTACGTGCTCAAGAATTCATCGTCCGGCGAATTGTTGGATGCCATCTGTCATGTATGGCAGGGTCATGAATACGTTTCGCCTGCTGTTGCCGAAATACTGGATAAAGGTAAATTGTCAAGCGTCATACTCACGGAGGTCGAACAGAACATATTAAAAATGATATGCAGCGGTATGACCAATCCACAGATAGCTACCGAGCTGAGACTTAGTACAGAAACGATAAACTGGTATCGGAAACGGCTTCTTGCTAAATTCGGTGTCAACAATACCGTTAGCCTCGTCAGAATAGCGATGAACGAAAAGATTATCTGATTTCAGGAGTTCCGCTAGTTTTTCATATAATAAAAGGCGCAAAAGAACCGTTTCCTTTTGCGCCTTTCATTATTTTTTTGAAATCGTGTTCGTCTACCAGGCAATGTTCATACCGAGATTGACACTGGCTCTTGAACTGAGCGGAATACCTTCCTTCGACTGTTTACCCAAAATGTGGTCCATGCCAACAAATAAGTTGAAGCCCTTGGGATGAATGTTAATCAGCCAACCGGCGCTGGCTCCGAATGAACCGAGGCCTAGTGACATGCCGCCGTCGAGCCAGCGAAGCGGTTTCCAGTTGGCACTCAGACGTCCCTCTGTCCATGAATAGTCGCCCTGGAAACGGGTGTTGCTCAGAAGGCCGAACGTCAACTTCCGATACATGGGGAGCGTATATTCCGCACCAAGATTGAGCGTGGTGCCGATTCCCGTTGTGCGACCGCCCTTGTCACCCTGGTCTTGCAGATTGGCAAAGTCGGCCAACTGGTCGCCGTAGGTGTCGCTGGCATCGCGTACACCACCATGACGGGTGATGTCTACATCGTGGAATCCGTCGAAGATAAACTCTTTCGTCGTGTTGCGCGCTTGCATGTCATTCTTCCAACTGATGAAGCCCAGGTCCAGCAGGGCGGCAGAGAATGACCAGTCGTCGTTCAGCTTGTAGGAAGCGCCGAGGTCAAAGGCAAGACCCCAGCCGCCAATGCCAGCACCGTCAACATCCACGTTGTTGACATATTTATAGCTGCCTGGCTTCTGCTTGTATTCCTTCTCCTTCTGCTTGTAGGTGAATCCCTTCATGGATACGTCTGCCTGCGAATTGGCCGTGATGAGCCATCGGTTGGCGTCAACCAACTGAGCCTGCACGTTTTCCAGCTTGACGTCGGCACGTCCAGCACCCAGCAGTACCTTGATCTTGGCACCTGCGCGCAACTGCTCGTTAATCTGACGCGAATGACCGAAGGCAATCTCTGCATACGCTATAGCTCCAGCGCTGATGTCGCCAATGTTGTAGTTCCTGTTGCCCGTGTTCTTGGCAAACTCAAACAGTTCGTAGGGTATTGACGCGCCGAAGCTTGCCTTTGCGTTGATCTCGATGGTGTTGTATCCGTTGAATCCCTTGAATCCGGCAGAGAGGATGGTAATACCCACATTGCCTATTACGCGGTTGTTGCCCTTGGCAAAGCCGTCGAGTGCGGTAGCCGCGTCGATATAGGGATTGAGGAATGAGGTCATTGTCTTATTGCCATAGGGGTTCGGGTTGTGCTTGACAAGGGCGTCATAACCGAAGTTACCCTGTGTGCGGACATTGATATTACCCAGGGCGGGCAGTGAAAAGTAGCTTTGTTCATTGCCAAAGGCTGGGTTCATCGTATGACGGTATTTGTAATCGTCAGTGAAATAGGCTGAGTTCAGTGACTGTGCCATAGTTGTGACCACCGTAAGCATCAAGGTGGCAACAAGTGTCAGTTTCTTTTGTTTCATCTTCTTTTGCTTTTAGGGGTTCGACATCAGTTTGCATCATAAATGAGTTTTCCTACCAGTTTGACGGTTACGTCCTTCAGCAGGAGTGTCTGGGTGGTCTTGTTAAGGGTAATGCCCTTTAAGGCTTCGCTGCTCTTGGCCTTCAACTTGATCGTTACGCCGTCCAGACGACTGATGTCGCCGCTGACCTTGAATTCAATGGGTGACTCTTTGGCGGCATCCTTGGTGCCGGCAACGTCTTTCTTGATGAGGTCGATGTTAATGACGTTAGCGCTCAGCTCCTGTCCGTTCACGTCCAGCGGCTTGATCTCCAGTTCCAGGTCGGCAGGAATTTTGTTGACTGCCGTTCCGGTCACATGGGCGTAGGCATTCTGCGCCAGTTGCAACTTGTCGATGTCCTTATGCCAGTCTCTTTGCGTCTCGGTATAGACGATGGTCGCCTTGTTGCCGAAGGCCAGAGGACATTCGAAGCGGTATTCGGGTGCCAGCGAGTAGTGATAGCCCAGTTTGACCGTTGCCGGTGTCTGTGCGGCTCTGGCTTCGTTTACCGTAAACTTGATTTTCATGGGTTCCTTCAGCTTCTCTATCAGTGCGGAAAGGTTCTCGACAATCATCGGCGTGTAGCCTGAGAGGGCTGTCGGTGCATGTCGGCAGATGACGACGCGCGTAACGCCCGGGTTGACACCGTCCGGCGATGCTGCTACCTGAATGGGCTCTAATATAATAGGTGTAGGATGGGTGTCTGAGGTGATCTGTCCCTTGATAGTGCCGCCCAACGGCATCGTTGAGGCGATGGTCAGCCATATCTGTGGATTGTCAATGTCGGCAACGACCTCTTCTTCGGTCAGGAAGTCGGGCAGACTGTTGATGTTTACCGTACCGACGTCGTTCAGGTTGATGACGGGATCGAACGTGCCGCGCGCTTCTGTGATGATGATATCCCTCAGTTGTGCTGTACCGCTTACTGTCAACTTGTTCGTGCTGGGCACGGTGATTTCTGAAATCTTCAGCGTCAGTCCGACGTTGGCTTTAACCATGAACTTGCCGTTTTCCAGTTTCACATAGTTGTTCTCGTCAATGGTTTTTACGTTCAGGCGCGTCACGTTGAAGACTATCTGCTCATGACCTTTGTTCTCATAATTGGTCAACGTCAGCTCGTTCGTCTGCTTGTCAAACTGGTCTGGCATCGAGGGGCAGGTCATCGTCAACATGTCGGGAAGGTCTATCTTCAGCGTTTTAAACTTGTTGATGTCTGACGGGATGTTCAAGTCTACGGTCAGATTGATGCCTCGTCCGTCAGTGCCCACTTCTACGTATTCCAGGTCCTTGATTGCCGGGTCGGCATTGAACTCATATTCCAGCAACGAGATTTTTCCATTCACCTCGGGAATGTCAATGGTTGACGCTCCGGGAATAGTAGGCGTGTATGGAAGCACGATTTTCTTTCCTTGTATCTCAGCAGGTATTGACGGCAGGTTGATGTCGAAAGACAACCCCTGTGAATTGTCGGAAGAAATGACAATACGGTCTACATTCACATCCACTGGCGCAATGGGATTGTCTGGCGCTTTGAACAGCTTGTAGTCGCCGTTGGCTTCTGTCGTGATGAAGTCTGAGTTGCTGATGTCCAACAAGTCGTCCAACAAAATCTCCTTGGTGGAGTTGTTGCTGGGCAGCGTGATTTCGTCGCCGCCGAAGCCTAAGGTGTAGTCAATCTTGTTGAATTTGTAGTCGGAGTCGATACACCCCGTTACCAACAAACTGCCTAACGATAATAGCAAAGGCAGCCTGTAGGATTTGCGTAGTAGGCTTTCTTTCATAATCAAATAGTTGTGTTTAGTGATACAAATTGTTTAATTGGGTTTAAGCTATTGTTCTGCAAAGATAAATATAAAATCTGATAACCCCAAACATTTGTGAAAAAAAATCCCGCCGACTAGCAAAACCCAGTCAGCGGGATCTCTCACTCTTACCTCTTAAAAAGGTCCGTGTCCCATGCAACTGGTTGTACCCAGTGCCGTCAGCGCAGCCGTCAGAATACTAACCACGAACTGCAAAATCATCTTCCAAGTCTCTCGTTTCATAGATTAAAAATTAAAGATTAAATTCTTTTTTTTGGCACGGATGGCCACGGAATACACGGAATTTTTTTAATTAAAATTAAGGGCTAAAAAACAGTGTCCATCCGTGTCCATCCGTGCCTAAAAATTACCCTTCGTCCGTACCATCTACGATGCTACCATTGTCGCCACCGCCCTGGTTCTCACCACCAGTGTTATCGTTAGGGTTAGGGTTAACGTTATCGTTAGCGTTAGGGTTCTCCGGATCCTCCACGTCGCCGCTGTCGTCGCTGGTCACGCGCTTCACCTCCTTGCCGGTGCGGTCGAAGCAAGTAATCTGGATTGCCGTGTTGGCCAGCTCGTCCTTCAGGTCCACGCTGGGCGTGAAGATGATGCGACGGCTCTCAATCAGGCTGGACTTCACGTCCTCCACCTTCTCCACGGCCTTCGAGCGCAGTCCGAAGCGCATGGTTCCCAGTCCGGGCAGCGCCACGCTGTGGCCCTCGGTAGCCCACGCCTTGATCACCTCACCAGCTGCGTCCCAGCAAGCCTTCATCACACCCTGGCTTACGCCACTGCGGAGAGCTGCCTCACGAATCACCTTCTTCTGGTCGAGGCTGGTGTACAGCTCGGGTTTCATCACATAGCGGTACTTGCCCGCCGATTCCTTGTCAAACTTCAGCAGTCGTTCTACTGCCTTCACTTTCAATGCCATAATGAATTAAAAATTTTAAGGTTGTAAAAATATTTCCTCGTCCTTAAAACCTTTTCCTTAGTCGTGATTCTTGCGGTTACACTATGAAAAAATATCTCGTCGACTAAGAAAATTTTTCTGCATAGTTATGCCGCATTTTTTAGACGCTTTTGTCTGTTTTGCATCTATGATGCAAAGGTACAAAATTTTCACGATATAACCAAGAAAAACAACCATTATTTTTCGAAAAAAATAGCATGGTTACGTACAACTTACTCACTTACAACTTACTCACTTTTGACATCTGCATTTCCAGAATCCTTGAAACAAGACTTTTTACTATATATATAATATATATATTATATATATAGTAATTATAATTATTATAAAATCTTTCTGCATTACCTCCCCCTGCCATCTCCCCAAGTCTCCTCATCTCCTCGCAACCTTGAAAAACACTAAATGTCAAAAGTGAGTAAGTTGTAAGTGAGTAACTTCAAGATAATGTTTTATCATCACAAATTGTGATCTTAAAGGAACCAAGACAAATACAGCATATAGCAAACGTGCCATCAGAGGCACAAGTAGAGAACTTAAAACGGGTGTGCCTGTCTGCTGGATTCATTTTGCGGTGCGCCCCTCGGGGAACCGGAGGCGCACCTCGCTTAGGCTCCGCTCGCTTTTACAAAGGTCCTAGGCCGATAGCCTGTCACGCTCCGACGAGCTCGTTGGCGCGAGCCAGGGCGAGGTCGATGTGGTTGCAGATGTTCTGCTCGCCTACAATGCGCTCGAAGTGGTTGCGCTTCAGCACGCCCTCGACCTTGGGATTGACACCAGAGAGGACGACGGTGATGCCTTCCTTCTGACTCATCAGACACATGTTCTCGAGGTTGTGCAGTCCGGTGGAGTCGATGAAGGGTACTTTACGCATGCGGATGATGCGCACCTTGGGACGACGTCCGTAGCGCGCCATGATGTCCTCGAAACGGTTGCCGGCTCCGAAGAAGTATGGACCGTTGATCTCGTAGACCTCTACGCCCTCGGGAATGGTGAGGTGCTCGAGGTTGCCACGCTCCATGTCGGCATCCTCGTTGAGGTCTATCTCGTCGAGTACGGCATGGACATCGGTGGTCTCAGCCATACGACGCATGAAGAGCAGACAGGCACAGATGAGGCCGAACTCGATGGCAACGGTGAGGTCGAAGATGATGGTGAGGAAGAAGGTTAGGAGGAGCACGGTGATGTCGCTCTTGGGGTTGCGCAGCATGGCCATGAACGAACGCCATCCACTCATGCCGTAGCTGACGACGACGAGGACACCAGCCAGACACGCCATGGGGATGTATTGTGCCAGTGGCATGAGGAACAGGAAGATGAGCAGGAGGACGACGGCATGCACGATACCGGCAATGGGAGTGCGTCCGCCGTTGTTGATGTTCGTCATGGTGCGGGCAATGGCTCCCGTGGCGGGAATACCTCCGAAGAGGGGCGACGCGATGTTGGCAATGCCCTGGCCGATCAGCTCGGTGTTGGAGTTGTGGTGGTCGCCGATGACACCGTCGGCAACGGTAGCCGAGAGCAGCGACTCGATGGCACCGAGGACGGCAATGGTGACGGCGGGACCTACGAGGCCCTTGATGGTCTCCCACGTCAGTTCAGGAACCACGGCACCGGGCAGGGTGGAGTTGATGCTGAAGCGGTCGCCGATGGTCTCGATGGAGGTGATGCCGGCATACTGCTTGAGCAACAGGGCGGCTACCGTCATGACGATGATGGCTACCAGTGAGCCTGGCACCTTCTTGGAGAAGCGCGGTGTGACGGCGATGATGACGACGGAGACGATGCCCACGAGGGTGCTCCACAGGTCGATGTTGCCTATATTATATAAATAGGTGCCCCACTTCTCGATAAAGTCACTCGGTACGCCTCCCTCGATGGTCATGCCCAGCAGGTCCTTGATCTGCGTGGTGAAGATGGTGACGGCGATACCAGAGGTGAAACCCACCACGATGGGGTAGGGGATGTACTTGATGATGGTGCCCAGACGGAGCACACCCAACAGGATGAGGAACACGCCAGCCATGAGGGTGGCGATGGTGAGGCCCTGGATGCCGTACTGCTGGATGATGCCATAGACGATGACGATGAAGGCTCCGGTAGGTCCGCCAATCTGTACTTTCGAACCGCCAAAGACGGAAATCATCAGTCCGGCGACGATGGCGGTGATGATACCCTTCTCGGGAGACACACCACTGGCGATACCGAAGGCGATGGCCAACGGCAGGGCTACGATGCCCACGATGATGCCGGCCATGAAGTCGGCCATGAATGTCTGTTTGTTGTAATTACGAATAGCCGAAAACATTTTCGGCTTAAAGTCTAAAGTCTTCATTATCCTAAAAATTTCGATTTTCGGGCTGCAAAGGTATGCAAAAAATATAAGGTGGCAAAATGTTTACCACCTTATATTATAAAAAGCACTCGTTTTCTTGATTTATTTCTGCTTCAACAGGTCGCGAATCTCAGCGAGCAGTTCTTCCTGGGTAGGTCCGGCAGGAGCAGCGGGAGCCTCGGGCTCAGCCTTCTTACGGTTCATCTTGTTGATGCCCTTCAGCATCAGGAAGATACAGAAAGCGACGATGATGAAATCGACGGTGTTCTGGATGAAGTTACCATACTTCAGTACGGCAGCACCCTCGCCCTCGCCAATCTTGAAAGCAAGGTTGGTGAAGTCGATGTTGCCCGTAATCATACCAACCAGCGGCATGAGGACGTCGTCAACCAGGCTAGACACAATTTTACCGAAGGCACCGCCGATGATAACACCGACTGCCATGTCCATTACGTTGCCCTTCATGGCAAACTCTTTAAACTCACTAATAAATCCCATAATGTTTGTTGTTTTAAAAAGTTAATATAGAATGTTTTTTGCTATCTGCGTATGACAATCTCGGGCTACAACCCTTGACTTATATCACTTTTCTCTTCTCAGTTTTCACTTTTCACTTAATTTAATACTGAAATCAGATGCAAATATAGATATTTTTTTGTAACTTTGCGCACGAAATCAAGAAAAAGTGTTCAAAAAACATGATTTTTGAGTAAAGAAAGTATATTTATAACCCAATTAATAAAAAAGTTTATTAGTAATTATGACAAAAGTAGCAATTAACGGTTTCGGCCGTATCGGTCGCCTCGCATTCCGTCAGATGTTCGAGGCTGAAGGTTATGAAGTAGTAGCTATCAACGACCTGACAAGTCCTAAGATGCTCGCTCACCTGCTGAAGTATGACACCGCTCAGGGTGGTTTCTGTGGCAAGATTGGCGAGAACAAGCACACTGTAGAGGCTGGTGAGGACTACATCGTAGTTGATGGTCAGAAGATCACCATCTATGCTATTCCTAACGCTGCTGAGCTGCCCTGGGGTAAGCTGGACGTAGACGTTGTTCTGGAGTGCACAGGTTTCTATACTTCTAAGGAGAAGGCTTCTGCCCACCTGACCGCTGGTGCTAAGAAGGTTGTTATCTCAGCTCCTGCTGGCAACGACCTGCCCACCATCGTTTACAACGTAAACCACAAGACTCTGACTCCTGCTGACACCGTTATCTCAGCTGCTTCTTGCACCACTAACTGTCTGGCTCCTATGACCAAGGCTCTGAACGATTTCGCTCCCATCCAGAGCGGTATCATGACCACCGTACACGCTTACACTGGCGACCAGATGATTCTGGACGGTCCTCAGCGCAAGGGTGATGTACAGCGTGCCCGTGCCGGTGCTCAGAACATCGTTCCTAACTCAACTGGTGCTGCTAAGGCTATCGGTCTGGTTATCCCCGAGCTGAACGGTAAGCTGATCGGTGCTGCTCAGCGCGTTCCGACTCCTACAGGTTCTACCACT